>Ga0187893_10004733_pt1 | contig 25465 bp, 24 predicted proteins | sample MA1701074metaG_FD_139574 | JGI IMG/M metagenome (GOLD analysis project Ga0187893, IMG submission 139574) | White microbial mat communities from a basaltic lava cave in the Kipuka Kanohina Cave System on the Island of Hawaii, USA - MA170107-4 metaG ... | reverse complement strand
CCGGCGCTCAGTGCGTACGGGAGTGCCAAGCGGGTCCGCGGGTGGGTCAACCTTGCACGGAAAGTGTGGGCGATCCGCCGATACCGGACCTGGACTGCGGCTCTTGCTCGGCCGGTTCGCCGAGCCCCGGCATCCCCTGCGATGCGAACAGCGACTGCTCGCCGGGCACGTGTGCCACGGGTGTTTGTGGCGCCGGCGGTCCCGCGACCACCGGATTCTGCCGCGACAGATGCGCAAGGTGCTTCCCATAAGGAACGAGCCGGGACGTGGGGCGGGCGACAGCGCCCGCCCCCGACCCGACAGGACGATACGCGGAAAGCTGTGTGTCAGCGCTGGAGGGCAGTTGATGGGCAATGGGTTCGGGTGGGAGACGGGTTAGGAGCCGCCGACCTGTCTTCGTCGCCGGTGTCCGGCGGGCTTATATGGGAGTCGGAATGCGAAACACGAGGAGCATGTGCCTCATTCAGTATGATGATAATGGTAAGAGTTGGGACATGGGAATGTTTCCCCTTTTGGAGGAATGGAAAATGAAGAGAAGTAACAAGGTTGGTGTATGGCGTCCTGCAGGGGGCGCTATACTGGTCGGGGCGCTGGCGTTTGCCGTCGGCGCCTATGCGGCGCCGCGCTCGACCGACAGAGCGGCGTCGCCGGGCAAGGACGGGACTGCGGTCCGCGCTGAAGCGGCGCAGTTGGTGACCGGCTCGCCCGCGCATCTACAGTCGGTTGTGGCGGGCACCGGGCCTACGGCGATCCTCGAGATGAAGCCCCGGCCGACGGCGGCTATCGGCTCCTATCCGGCGGGAACCACCATCAGCGGCAACGACCTGGTGACGGATTCCGACAACTTCCGGATCTGGATCGACTATCGGGTCGAAAACTGGGACCCGGCAAACGACGGCACCGTTCCCGACCATCCGGGCACGGCGCAGATTCGCGTCGATCCGATGGGGTTCCTCGATGCCGACGTGAACGACCCCGGCACGAGCGTCGCTGATGACGGCGACCAGCCCGACCTGGCCTATCCCGTGATCGCGTGCGGCGCTAACGGCGCGTGCATCGCGGCCTTTGGCGAAGCTTGGGCCAAGTGCGAGCTGGGTACCTGCAAGGGATCCTACCAGGACGCCACCGGCGCGCACCGCGACCCCACCTTCGGGGGCGTGTGCAGCGAGAATCCTTGCTCCATCCCGGGCACGTGCACTTGCACGGCGGGAACCGCCAACGTCGGGTTCCCCTGCAATAGCAACGCGGAGTGCAACAGCGACTCCTATTGCCGGGACTTCGGGTCAGGCGACTGCAACCAGGGCGACTGCGACACCTCCGTGCCGAACCATCGGTGCTTCGGGATCACTGAGGTCCCCCGTCCCGACGGCGGCATCAGCTACTATCTGGCCAGCATGGTGCTCGACATCCCCATCGGCGCGAAGGGTAAGTACACGGTCGGTATCGACCCATCGCCCACGAAGCTCGTCGCCGGCGACGCCGCCTTGACCGAGCTGGAAGTCGCCATCGAGCGCGGCTTCACGGTGACCATCCGTACGGGTTCGTGCTGCTTCGCGCTGGGAACTCCGGGCGCCGGCTGCACGGACTACCTGACGAAGGCGGAGTGCGAGGGTAATCCGGCGATCCTGGCCCCGAAAATCTGGACCCCCGACAAGCTGTGCTCCCAAGGCTGCGTGCAGTGCGTCACCAACGCCAACTGCAATGACGACGACTCGTGCAGCACGGAGCGTTGCAGCAGTGTGGCCGCAGGAGATGCCGCGGACGGCCTCTGCATTCGCGGCTGCGTGGCGGGTTGGGATCAGGCGACCGAGTGCTGCGACGGCAGCGGCGCCACGGCGAACATCACCACGATCAGCGACGGTGACGCCTGCACGGCCGATGCCTGTAGCGGCGGCGCGCCCGGCGCCTGCTCTGCTCCGGACCCGGACAACGGGACGGCGACGAACACTCCGGCGACCGGACCGTGCGATGACGGCAACCCCTGCACTTTCGACGATTCCTGCGACGGCCTGAACTCCGAGGAAGACGGCGGTTGTGCGGGTACCGACATAAACGGTGAGCCATGCACCACCCTGGCGGACTGCCCGACGGGCGCCCAAAGCTGTGATCCCACGACCGGGTGCGTCTGCTCGCTCACGCCCAATCTGAGCTTCGAGCTCAGCCCGTCCGCGGCGAAGGTCTGCGCCGGCGGCTTCAACGACGGACTCGGCTGCGCCTCGGATGAGGATTGTCCAGGCGGCGGGGCGTGCGATAACTTCGCCGACGGAGCGAATTGCTTCGACGACCGTCAGAAGTTCACCGCCGACGTGCACATCGGCGTGGCCGCGGCGCCCATCAACGGCGCGCAGGTCCTGGTCGTCTATGATCCGACCTGCCTCGACTACCAGAGCGCCTCGTGCCTCGCCCCGTACACCACTACGGTCTACGGACCGACGGTGGACGAGGCCAGCGGCAGCATCTTCATCGCTTGCGGCATCAACGCCTTCGCAGGTTTGGACGGCCCGCTGGGCGGCGTGGATGTGGTGCAACTGAACTTCCGCAAGATCGGGGAGTGCGACGAGTGCGAACTGTGCTTCTCCAGCAACAACCCCGAGAACACCTACCTCGTGGATGACGAGGGACAAAGGGTGGCCGTCGAGGCGAAGTGCAAGTCGCTGCGTGGCAGGGGCGAACTGGACCTGGTGGTCCCGCCCGATCTGACCGGCGACGACGCAGTCAATGCGGACTGCGACTCCCCCACGGGCACCGTCAGTTGGAGCCTCGATGGGCCGAGCGCGTCGTTCAGTTGCGGCGACGGAGCCGTGACCATGACCTGCCGCGGCGCTCATGAAACCGGTCTGGCCTATTCAACGGCGGTTGTCATGAACGGCGGCACGTTCCCACAGGGCAACTCGAGCTTCTGCTGCTACGTAGAAGTCACCGATGACGACTTCTGCTTCGACTCGGCCGGTTGCACGGGCAGCGGCTGCGGTCCGACCAGCGAAGGCTGCTGGACGGTCGAGGTGACGGACGAGACCAGCATGGACATTCACATCCAGCTTGAGCCGCCCATCACCCACGACGATCCAGACGGCGTGCTCACGCGGTGCATCGAGTTCTGCATGTACGGGGCCTGCACTGACGACCCGGTCTGCTTCGACGAGAACGTGGACTTCGGCGGCATGTTCAACTATGTGGGCAAGACCAACGGCAAGATCAAGGTTCCCAAGGGCAAGTGGGGTTGCATCACCGCTCAGGATCAGCTCCACACGCTGCGCAGCTGCACCGATCCGGATTGCATTAACGGTCAACTGATCGCCGAGTTCAAGGGTGATCCGGAGTACGGCGGAAACTGGCTGATCGGCGGTAACCTTGACGGCTGGAAGAAGGACGTGCCCGGCGCCCAGCCGAGCTTGGATGTGATCGACATCCTTGACTACGGCACCTTCGTTGCGGAGTTCGGCGGACCGCCGTATCCCGACAACGACACGCCGTGCGGGACGCCTGGTCCCAACGCCGACATCAATGGCGACGGCGATGTGAACATGGCCGACTATAACTTCGTCCTCAGCAACTTCCTGGTTTCGTCGAAGGAGTGCTGCTGCGGTCCGCAAACCGGAGCCATCCTGCCCGCCAACCCGATCACGGAGATCTCCGTGGAGCAGTTGCGGCAGATGGGTCTGGGCGACCTCGCGGTGGCCGATCTGAACGGCGACGGCTTGGTGAACGCCACCGACATGGATGCGTTCATGCAGGGCGCTCGTCCGACCAAGACCGGCACCGGTCGCGGCGGAAAGGGTCTTCGTTCGGGCCGGTAAAGAATACCGACCGGGCGTAAGCCCATAAGACGCGGGAAGGGCGACCTTCCCGTGAGGCAAACAACAAGGCGGCGTATGGGGCAGCGTCTCCATACGCCGCCTTCCTTTTTTCTGCCCGCCCGGGAGGGACCTGCGGGGCCTGCTTCACGAGACGCCGTCGGTCCGGGTAGAATCCGCCGGTGCCACGCATGGGTCGATCGCGCTCAGACTCGCAACGCATCCTCGAAGGGCGAGTGCAGACCGGCGGCAGGCGCCTCGCTTGGCTCTCCAGCAAGAAGCCCGTATTTCGGTTCGTGGGGCTGTTCGCCCTGTTCATGGGCGTGTTCTACGCCGTCACCTTCATCCCGTTCTTGAACCACAGAGCTTTGCCGCGGCTGCAAGAACTGAATGCCAAAGCCTCCACAGCCGTGCTCAACTGGTTCGGTGAGAAGGCCACGAACCATGACAAAACCAGCATCACCGGTCGTCGCTATGCAATCAACATCGCCCACGGGTGCGATGCCGTCGAGCCGGCCGCGCTCTTTGCCGCGGCGGTGTTGGCCTTTCCAACCGCGTTTGCCGCGAAGTTGCCCGCGCTGTTTCTGGGCACGGCGTTGCTGTTGATCATCAACCTCGTACGCATCATCAGCCTTTACTACACAGGCGTTTACTGGCCGAAGGCCTTCGAGACCATGCACGTGGACGTGTGGCAGCCGGCCTTTATCGTCCTGTCGCTGTTCTTCTGGATAAGCTGGGCCCTCTGGGCCACGCGACCCAAACCGCGACCCGCCACGGATGCGCCCGCTCAGTAAGACCGCCGTCGCGATGTTCTTCGCCAAAGTGGTCGGCATCTATGCGCTGTTGGTCATCGTGTGGCCCGCGGCGCACGGCTGCTATGCTCGCCTGTTCTGCGCCGCGGGCGATGCGGCCTTCCGATCGTTCGGTCAACTAGGGCGAACCGACTTCACCCTGCTCGACCCATTGCCGGGCGACAGTGACGCACGCGACTTTGAGATCAAGCTCGAGAACATACGCACCCGCGTGCGTCCTACGTTCGAGCCCGACCGAAACACCCGGAAGTTGGGCTATCTTCCTACGGCTTTCACCGCCGCGCTGGTCCTGGCGACGCCGATACCGTGGCGGCGGCGCGGCTGGGCCCTGCTGTGGAGCACGGTCCTTATCAGCGCGTTTGTCGGATTGCAGCTCGGGTTGCACTTGCTGAACGCCTTCAGCGATCCCAATCATCTCAACCAGTTTGCATTCTCGCCCTGGATGAAGGCTCTGCTCGTCGTTGCCCTGAAGGTGGTCGCGATATCGCCGGTCACGGCGTACATCGCCCCGGTCTTCATTTGGGCATTGGTGACGTTCCGGCGTGAGGATTGGGCCGCCTTGGTGACCTCCGCGCCCGGAAAGCAGCGGGCCGCGCAGTGATCGCCGGGCTGGCCCTCACCACAGACGTCGCAGGCGACGAATCGAAGGCGCTGGCGCTGGCCCGGGAACTTGCGCTGCCGTTCGTAGCGGCGCGCGATCGAGCGGGCGTCGACCTCCTTCTTGTGCAAACTGCGGACCGGCTGGAGCTGCGTGAGGCGATCACTGCGCGATCGCGGCCCATCTACGTGGACTTCGCCGGCGGACCGACCTCCATCCGGCGGCTGACGGGTCAGAGCCGCCGCCAGCCGATTGCCCGGGCCATCGGAATCGCCGGCCGGTCCCCCAGCGTCGTCGACGCCACCGGGGGGCTTGCGAGGGACGCATTCCTACTCGCGTCCCTGGGTTGCGAAGTGACGGCCGTGGAGCGCTCGCCGGTGCTCTTCGCCCTGGTGCGAGACGGCCTGCACCGTGCCGCGGGAGAATTCCCCGCCCTCGATCGGGTCCTGGCGAGACTTGCCTGGCGACTCGGCGACTCGCGGGACGTACTCCGCGAGATGCGCGACGCCGGCGCGGCGCCGCAGGTTGTTTACCTGGACCCGATGTACGCGCCCGCGCGGCGATCGGCGCTGGCCAAGAAGGAGATGCGCATCTGCCGCCGCCTGGTGGGAGACGATGAGGATGCCGGTGAGCTTCTCGAGGTGGCGCTTGCCACGGCGCGAAGGCGGGTCGTCGTCAAACGACACCCTGAAGCACCCCCGCTTGCTCCCCGCCCCACCCACAGGGTGCAGGGGCGGACGGTGCGCTACGACGTTTATCTCTTGTCGGCGGCGACCGGCTCGGGCAGGGCCACGTCGAAATCGAGTTCCAGCGCCGCCTCGTGATCCGACACGCGGAAGACGCCCAGGCTGTACTCCGTGCCCGGCACGGAGGTCGCGTAGACGTACTCGATGTTGATGTTGGCGGCCGCCAGGGTCCGGGCAATCTGAGCAAAGCCGCCCAAGCCGTTGGGGATGGGGATGGCAATAACCGGGACGTTGACGTACGCCGCGCCGGCGTTGTCCAGCGCCTCGCGGGCGCCCTCGATGTCGTCCACCACCATGCGCATCGTCCCCACGTCCACGGTGTCCAGCACGGTCATCGCCCGGATGCTGACGCCGTGCTCCGAGAGGGCCGCGCACAAGTGGGCGACAACCCCCGGCTTGTTCGCCAGGAACGCCGAAACCTGCTGCTCCGCCATGGCACGCACTGCCGACCGCCTTTCTGCACCCTAACCGAATGGGGCGCCTGGATCCGAGCCCTGAAGTGACGGGCCGACTTCCAAAAGACCGTAATTGCCTAGATTAGAATCCGAGGCCGCTATGTTAATGTCCCCCTCCGGTTCTTGCAAGGTCACACAGTTTTCTACCAGTGGGGCTTCTTTCGCCGTAGCCGGCCGGTATGCTGACGCCTGCGTGCGGAGACACATGCCATGAAGCTGACCCCCAATCTAGGTACGACTTGGCGAGTCATGTACGTAGTTCTCGGCGTGGGGCTGATCGCCGGGCCGTTCGTGTTCGGCCTCACCGGCTGGGAGCGCATTGTCCTGCCGATCCTGGGGGCCATGGCCGCCATCACCGGCGCCACCGGGTGGTGAATGACCTGCGCCATGCTCGGTCTGAGCATGAAGAAGTAGGGCCGCCCCGCTTACGCGGCTCGCCTGATTTCACGGTTTCACAGCAGCTCAATGAATTGAGCGACCGTCATTCCCGACAGCCGAATGAGCGACCGCAGCGTGCCGGGAGCCAGTTCGCGATGTTGCGGAATGGACAAGCTGACGTTCAATCCCTCTTTCAACATCACGACGTGACTGCCTCGCTGGCGATCCGCTCGCCAGCCTGCTCTTTGGAAGACACGAACTGCCTGCTCCCCGGAGACTACGGGAAGCTTGGGCATTAGACCGAAACCTCAACCTCTCGAATAGCTACGGTTAGCGGCATTCCGTTGGCCGCCCGTGCTTCGAGACAAGCCTGAATGGCTTCGGCGATATTCTCCAATGCCTCTTTTTCGGTTCGGCCTTGTGAGATGCAGCCGGGTATGGCCGGGCACTCGGCGACGATCATGCCGGTTTCATCGCGATCAAGATTGACAAGAAACCTCATAGCCGACTCCATTGTCTCTTCGCACGCTCGTAAGTCAAGAATGCTCAAGCGATGTGGGGGGTGGCGCGGCCTTCCTGGAAGGATGCGCCCATGGTGCGGAGGCGATCGAAGCGGCGCTCCAGCAGCGTGTCGATGGGCAGCGAGGTGAGTTCGTCGAGTGCCTTGACGACGAATCGTTCGAGGGCCGCGGCCGCAGCGGCGTGATTGCGGTGAGCGCCGCCCAGCGGCTCGGGGATGATCTCGTCGATCACACCCAGCTCCAGCAGATCGCCCGCGCGGAGCTTCAGGGCCGCGGCGGCCGACTTGGCCTGCGTGCTGGTTTTCCAGAGAATCGCGGCACAGCCTTCCGGCGAGATCACCGAAAAAATGCTGTGCTCGAACATGGCCATGCGGTCGGCGACGCCGATCCCCAGCGCTCCGCCGCTGCCGCCCTCGCCGATGACTACGCTCACCACCGGAACGGGCAGCATGGGCATGGCTCGGAGGTTGTCGGCAATGGCCATGGCCACGCCGCGCTCCTCCGCTCCCGTGCCCGGAAACGCACCCGGAGTGTCGATGAGTGACACGATCGGAATGCCGAACTTAGCGGCGAGCTTCATCTTCGCAAGCGACTTTCGATAGCCTTCGGGATGCGGGCAGCCGAAGTTGCAGGCCACCCGTTCTTCGAGCGAGCGCCCGCGATTCTGCCCGACGATGAGCACTTGGCGTTCACCAATGGCCCCAAAGCCGGTGACCACGGCCGGGTCATCGCCGTAGACGCGGTCGCCGTGCAGCTCGCAAAAGTCGTGGACGATGTGGTGCAGGTAATCGCCAACCAGCGGCCGCCGCGGGTGCCGGGCGATGAAGACCGTCTCCCACGGCTGGAGGTCGGCGTAGACCTGCCGGGCAGCCGCGAGCCATGCCGCTCGCAGCCGCTCGAGTTCCGCTGGCGGTTCGCTCGCGGCCGCCAGCCCGCTGCGAGGCTCGCCCTCGCCAACGCGCTCGCAGCGTGCTTGCAGTTCGGCGATCCGCGCCTCGATGAGCGCGAGCGCGTGCTCGCGCGGAAGCTCCCCGCTCAGCGCATACGCGCCGAACGCGCCCCAGCCGCGTCGCTCAGGATGAACTTCCATAGCTGTTTGCGGCGATGACGCCATTCCCCGTCCCCGGATGAGAGGATACGCAGTTTAACAGCCGGGTTCGTGGCGGTCAATCACGGCTGGCCGAAATTCCGGCTAGTGGCCGATAATCAGGCCGGCTGAAACTTCCTATCCCTCTCAGGGAGAGGGTTGGGGAGGGCGAGGCTCCTGCCGAGCCGCATTGCCGCCAGAGACCCATCAATGCCACGGCTCGCCGGGAGGGCTCGCCCTCCCGCTGTAGATCAGTCGCCGGGATTCAGGAACTTGAAGACCAGCGCGGCAATCAGGCCGCCCGCGAGGTCGGCGACAATGTGCAGCCAGATCTGCGAGAAGCTCAGCAGCTTCATGGCCGCCGCGCCGACGGCCACCGCGGGGTTGAACGCTCCGCCGCTGATGCCTCCGACCGCAAAAGCGCCGACCATCACGGTCATGCCGATGGCGAGTCCATAGAAGGAGTTTCCCGTGGTGCCTTTGGCCGTGGCCACGTTCAGCACCACGTACGCCAGGGCGAACGTGAATAGGAACTCGGCTGCAAAGGCGGCTGGGACGTCCTTGATATCCATCGGCGTGCCGCTCCTGCCCACCAGGAACACCGCGACCAGCGCGGCCGCGATGGCGGCCAGGACCTGGGCGACCCAATAGGGAACGACGTCCTTGGCGTCACACTTGCCGCGCACGCACGCCGCCAGCGTCACCGCGGGGTTGAAGTGCGCCCCGGAGATGTGCCCGCCCGCAAACACCATGACCATGAGCGCCGCGCCAATGGCCAGCGGGGCAATCACTCCCGGCGAACCCGGAATGACCGTACAGCCGATGGTGAGGACCAGAAAGAACGTGCCGATGAATTCCGCAAGGTACTTGCGCATGAGGTCTCCTTTGTGCTGTCAGAACCCCAGCCGAGAGGCTGATCCCCGGCCATTGCAGTCGCAATGGCACTGGGCGTCAACGGGAAAAGTGGCCAGAGCCGTCCGTACCCTCTCTCCCTATAAGGGAGAGGACTGGGGTGAAGGTAGATAGATTCTGCCTCGACACGCCCGGCATCAGGGAGGGCGAGGTTCCCGCCGCGCCGTTTCAGAACCCCCCGTGCAAGCGGCGCGGTCCGTCCCGGAGGGACTCCCGGAATTAGCCCAGCGATTCATCGCTGGGTAGCCCGAAGAAAAGCGCGCCAAGTCCCGGAGGGACGGCCGCAGTGTGTTCGTCTACGAGCTTGCCCCCGCGGCGTGCCGGAACGCACGACGATCCAAAAAACAAGCCGGGCGAAAAAACGTTTTGATTCGGCCTGGCTGCGAGTAAAATGCTTGGTCGGCCCGCGAGCGTCTCGCGGGAATGCGTCAAATGGGAAGTGTCGGTACGAGGTCTCGGGCCACGACGACGTGAAGACGATGATGATCTCTGCGCACGCATTGAATCGTTGTCTGTCAAGCGTACGCAGTCCCGCAAGCACTTTGTACGCGAGGGTCTTATTCTTCGCCTTGCTTTGCGGGCTGCCTTCCATCTTGCACGCGCAGGGTGCGGGCATCGAGTGGGAAACCCTCAACCAGGAAGCCATCGCTCTATACCGCGCGGGCAAGTATGACCGTGCGGTGGTGGTCGCGCAAAAGGCCCTGCAGGTTGCCGAGCAAAACGTCGGCACCGACCACCCCGCTGTGGCCATGAGCCTGAACAACCTGGCCGAGCTCTACCGAAAGCAGGGCGACTACGCCAAGGCCGAGCCGCTCTACCAGCGCTCATTGGCGATCGCGGAGAAGCACGGCCCCGACCACCCTGGTGTGGCCCTGAGCCTGAACAACTTGGCTGAGCTCTACCGGACCCAGGGCGACTACACCAATGCCGAGCCGCTCTGCAAGCGCTCGCTGGCCATCAGGGAGAAGGCGCTCGGGCCCGACCACCCCGATGTGGCCACGAGCCTGAACAACCTGGCCGAGCTCTACCAAGCCCAGGGCGACTACCCCAACGCCGAGCCGCTTTACAAGCGCTCGCTGGCAATCAGGGAGAAGGCGCTCGGCTCCGACCACCCCGATGTGGCCGCAAGCCTGAACAACCTGGCCAGCCTCTACGACACCCAGGGCGACTACGCCAAGGCCGAGCCGCTCTGCAAGCGCTCGCTGGCGATCAGCGAGAAGGCGCTCGGCCCCGACCACCCCGATTTGGCCCAGAGCCTGCACAACCTGGCCGGGCTTTACCGAACCCAGGGCGACTACGCCAAGGCTGAGCCGCTCTACCAGCGCTTGCTGGCGATCATGGAGAAGGCACTCGGCCCCGACCACCCCGATGTGGCCACCAGCCTGCACGACCTGGCCTTGCTCTACCAAACCCAGGGCGACTACACCAAGGCAGAGCCGCTCTACCAGCGCTCACTGGCGATCGCGGAGAAGGCGCTTGGCCCCGACCACCCCCATGTGGCCACGAGCCTGAACAACCTGGCCTTGCTCTACAAAGCCCAGGGCGACTACGCCATGGCCGAGCCGCTCTTCAAGCGCTCGCTGGCGATCAGGGAGAAGGCGCTCAGCCGCGACCACCCCGATGTGGCGACGAGCCTAGAGAGTCTGGCGGCCCTGTATCGTGCCACCAAGCGAAATGCTGAGGCGCAAGCGCTGGAAAAGCGCGCGGCACAGATCAGAGCCACAAGACGATGATGCGGCGGACGGTCGAACACCGCCCAAGAAGACCGGCAAGTCGGGCGAAAAAACGATTTGATTCGCGGTCGCTCCGCGTAGAATGCCCGGCCGCGGCCCGCAAGTATCTCGCGGGAACGAGTCCAATGGGAAGTGGCGGAGCCGCGCAAGCACGAAGCCACGACGGGAACTTCCCGCAGCTAAGGGAAACCTAAACGCCTGTCACGCCGAGAGTTGCGCTTCGCCGCTTCACCGTGCGAGGCATACCCTTTCCAAGACGGCGCCTGCGCATGTTCGTTAGGTTGACGGTTGGTTCATCGCACAGTATCAAAAAAGGATGCCACCCAAACAGGCGGGGCCAGATTTCCTCATGACAGCTCTCGCGTGCCGTGGCCACGCATCGCGGCCAAGTTCAGAGCCAAGCTTGACAAATCGTGGAGTTGATAATGGCAGATACGATCGACCAGGTCGCGGAGCGGTTGAAGCATTCCATAACGTCTCGTGCGACTCAGCTTGCGGACGCCGTTGATTCCGAGACGACAGGGATCGTCACGCGAGCATTGAGTAACACCCTACTACTCCTTGGGGCACTCGCGACGTTCTACCGCGATTCGAAGTCGGAGTATTTTCCCACGGTAATCACTACCACAGTCAGAGATCGGCTGATACAGCTCGACGCTACACTGACGGGGCTCCCCGAATCGGCGCCACCTGAATCGGTGTCCAGCTTGGTCAAACAGCTTGAAGAACTATACATCTATTGTCTGCAGTATGGTCTAGTTACATATGGGTTCAATGGCAAGGTCGCCCAAGAGGAGGTCGACGCGATCCGGCGAACCCGCCGCCAAATCGACGACGCTGCCCGCAAGGTGGCAGGGGCGGTCGAGCGACACGAGGTAGAGTTTACCCGCAAATTGGATGCACTAGCGAAGTCGTTCGATCAGGCCGAATCCTCCCTCAAGACTAATGTGGCTGGGCGACTAGACGCTCTGCAGCCATTGATTGAGGCTGTCGCGGCTCTCCTTGCCGCGGCACAGACGGACTCAACAACCCTCAAGAGCGTGGCGGCGGCGGCGGCGGAGCACGCCAAGGCAGTCGCACAAGTCCGTACCGATCTCGATACCGCGTATTCACAGGCTACCGCGGACCTCACGTCAAAGAAGGCTACAGCGGAAGGGGAGCTTAGCAAGATACAAGCGGTACTCAACCAGGTACAAGGATTCGAATCCGATGCCAAGGCGAAGCTGCAGGGCGTCACTGACGCAAGGGCCAAGATCACGGACCAGATGAACAAGATCACTGAGTTCTATGGCGACATCGAGAGGCACCTCGCTCAGATGACCGACGCAAGAAAAGAGGCGCAGTCGCAGCTGGCGGGGTTGCGAGAGAGTAGCGAGGTGTCAGTTGCAGACTTTTGTAAGCGTACCGAAGAGGTAGTGCAGACCAACGAGTCGCTCATTGAACAGATAAAGGGCCACCTACAGAAGGCGATTGGGGCGTCGCTGTTTACCGCCTTCGACACACGCCGCCGGCACTTGACGTCCGCTGGTCGCGTCTGGGGGGGATTGCTTTTCTTGTCAGTGAGCGGCACGATCGCGTTTGCCGTCTGGTTCGTGTCCCACCTCGCCGAGCTCGCTAACTCTCAGATTCACCCAGCACTCGTGTACGCTCGCCTGATAATCGCTGCCCCGATCACATTCTTGGTCGTCTTCACCGCAAAGCAATATGCGAGAGAGAGACGGGCCGAGGAAGAGTACGCTTTCAAGTCCGCCATTAGCGTTAGTCTTGAACCATATCGTGACCTGATCTCGCGGATGACAAAGGACGACCACGGCAGCACGGCCTTGGTAGAGCGCCTTGTGCTTGAGATATTTGATAACCCGGCCAAACGACTCTATTCCAAGGCATCCGCCGCGGACCAAGCGGACGAAGACGGCCCGATGGGTCTCGTCAGCAAACTAGTAGACAAGTTCCCAAAGGCGGATTGATGTTCGTGCAAAAAAGGGAGGGCAGTTACCTGTTTTTACGACGTCTCTGATGTGATTCTTTTTCGATTTCGACATTCGACATTCGCTCGTCGCCATCTTCCCCATCTCCACGTGGCGCGGGTGCTTGCTGTGTCAGCAGTGCTTAGGTTCGCCCGCGCGGGGCCCTCAGGCGTTGAATCGCTCCGCCGCGCTGCAATTCGTAATTGGTGCACCCTTGATGCCTTGCCCCCTGTTCCGCCCCACCGTGTGGACACCCCGTTATTTCCAATTCAGGGCCCGTTTCGGCGCCCGGTGCAATCATGGAACATGGCTTCCTGAAGGAGGCCGGCGTTGTCGGATTGGACGACCGCAACGAGTGAACAGGAACTTGAGATAAGGAGAATCCAATGGCAACGGATCGAGAAGGTACCGGCAGACCGGGAACTCCTGATCGCGAAAATCGCGGTGGGCAGCAGGGCACGGGCCAGCGCGACCCATCAACTCCCACGAAGAGGCCTGAAGATGAACGCCCTCGCGGCGGCCAGCAACCTGGGCAGATGAAACAAGGCCAAGAGGGCGTCGAGGAAGAAGAGTTCGCCGAAGTTGGCGGGCCGGCCGGCAAGGACCGCGGCCAAACCGGCGGCGCCGGTCAGCAATCCGGAAACAGCCCGCCCAACCCCCGGCAGTAATCAGATCGAATCGGCCACGCTTCCGGCCGGTTCTATGTTCTCGCCCGCCGCGGCGGTCACTGACCCCCGCTGCGGGCGATCTGCCTTTTTCCGCGCGCGTGCCACCCTTGACGCGACCGCCGCAGCGGCGTGTCAAGGGTGCTTTCGTTCGACCGTGGAGGTTACGATCCGAAGCGCTGCCCGTCCGTCATTCGATCTTCGCGTCTTTTCAGATCCCCTATTCCCTCGCTCATTTCTGCGTTTCGCCTCAACCCCTCACCCCTGTTCCCTCAACCCTGATCCCTCGTTTCTGCTTTTCTGCTTTTCCCCAATGCCCCTACGTCCCTTCGTCCCGACGTCCCTTTGTCCCCCTGGTCCCTTGGGTCTCTATCCCCTTGCCCGGCAACGACTTACGTCTCCTTGATCTATCGCAAAGCCGAATTCCGTAGATCACCCCGCGCGTTATTAGGGTGAATGGCGCAGGCGGAGAGTCACCCGCCTGCATGTGGGCTTGTCCTTGACGCGGCTGGGGCCGGCTCGACGGCCCCGTTTGCACGCGAATCACGCGCGAAGCGCGTAGGGACGTGTCAAGGGATCGGCCGTGCCCCTTCACTACGCCGTGCCGACGGTCGGCACGGCCCGTCCCCTCCGCGCCTCCGTGGCTTCGTGGCTTGCTTCTTCTCCGTGGCTTCGTGGCTGCCCGCGTTGGCTCGTGGCTTCTCGCGAAAATCGCGCCCGTACCAAACGAACCCGATGGGAACGAGGGGAAATGCTGTCGCGAAAGGACTTACGCAAGGAGTGCTCCGGAAAACCGAACCCGATTCGAAGCCGATTGAGGGGGTTCGTGCTTACGGCTTGGCCGGTTGCGGTCGTCGCGGGGCGGGAGCGCCTTCGAGCAGGCCCTGCGTGCTGAGGTCTTCGTCGATGTCCGGCCAGTGGATCCCGAACCCGCCCCCGCAGCGCTGCCAGTTCTTGCGCTGCGCGGGCGTGGCGTCGAGCAGCCGCGGGTACCAGGCCAGCGGGACGGTGATCGTCCGGCCATCGGCCAGATCGACGCTCATCGTGTCGTCGTCGAAACGCACGTCGCCGACGCGCTCCCCAGGCTTAGGCCCCGAACTCGTCATTCCACGTCTCCAGCCACTCCGCCGCGTGCTCCATCACCAGCCGCCGGATGTCCCGCAGCTCCTTCGCCCGGAAGTCGATGTTGTACGCCAGCGCCACGGGACTGATCCAGAACTTCGCGGTGCTGTCGTCACGGTCCACGTGAACGTGTGCGGGCCCGCCGCGACCATGGCTGTAGAAGTATACCCGATACGGCCCGATTCTCGCGATCGTCGGCACAGAACCACCATCGTAGTCCCATAAGGAATAACTGCAACGGCAAGTCGCGGCTCAGAAAGGGTTTCGGCGCTGGCTCTAATGCCCCGCCTGGCCGGCGAGGGCCCGTACGATGTCACCGACCACGGCCTTGGCGTCGCCGAAGACCATGAGCGTGTTGTCCATGGTGTAGAGCTCGTTGTCGATTCCGGCGAAACCGGGGTTCATGGTGCGCTTGATGGCGAGAACGGTCTTGGCCTTGTCGGCGTCGATGATGGGCATTCCGTAGATCGGGCTGCCCTTATCGTGGCGGGCGGCGGGATTGACCACGTCGTTGGCCCCGATGACCAGGGCGACATCCACGCGAGGCATTTCAGAATTGATGTCGTCCATTTCGATGAGCTTCTCGTAGGGTATTTCGGCCTCCGCGAGCAGCACGTTCATATGGCCCGGCATGCGACCAGCGACGGGGTGGATGGCGAACTTCACGTCAACCCCGCGTTTGGTGAGCTGATCGTACAACTCGCGAACCCGGTGCTGGGCCTGGGCGACGGCCATGCCATAACCCGGTACGACCACGGCGAGGTTCGCTGTTTCCAGGAGTTGCGCCGCGTCCTGGGCGGTGGCGCTTTTGACGGCGCGCTTCTCCGCGACAACGCTCGACGCCTTCACTTGCCCGAAAGCGCCGAACAGCACGTTGGTGAAGGAGCGGTTCATGGCCCGGCACATGATCACGGAGAGAATGAAGCCGGACGATCCGTCGAGGGCGCCGGCGGTGATGAGCAGCTTGTTCTCCAGCACGAAGCCCATCGCCACGGCCGACAATCCGGCGTAGGAGTTGAGCAGCGAAATCACCGTGGGCATGTCCGCGCCGCCGATCGGAATGATGAGCAACACGCCGAACGTCAGCGACAGCAAGACCACGACGGGGAAGAGCCACCACAGCATCGGCTTGAAGATGATCAGCACGCCGACGCCAATCGCCACGGCCAGAAGCGCGAGGTTGATAAGGTTTTGGTTCTTGTAGGTGATGGGCCGGGTGGGGATCCATTCCTGCAACTTCCCGCACGCCATCAAGCTGCCCGTAAACGTGAGGTATCCGAGGATGATCTCAACGATGATTGCGGTCATGCGGAATTTGTTGAGCGAAGCTTCGCCCTCGCCATACCACAACATGTACTTCGCGGTCCCCACTAGGCCCGCGGCCAATCCGCCGAATGAATGCGAAAGCGCCGTTCGTTGCGGCACGGCCGTCAGCGGCACCATCGCCAGAGGAATGCCCACGATCGTTCCCGCGATGATCGCAAAGCCGATCCACTTCAACCCTTCGTAGAATCCGGATTGCCCGACAACGTGCCGGATTTCCTGATGAAGGAACGTGCCGCCGATGGCCGCGGTCATCGCCAGAACCCCGGCGAGAACTCCGCGCCGCGCGGTCTTGGGGTGACTTAGCCATTTCAACGCAAAAATGAACAGGGCGGTGGCAACCAGGTACGCAAACTGGGTCAGGTGCTCGTAAAAACTGTCGCTCACTTACCTGGCTCCCGCTTTTTGAACATCTTGAGCATGCGATCGGTCAGCAGGAAGCCGCTGATGATGTTGGTCATCGATGCGAACACGGCGATGGTGCCCAGGACGGTCGTTGCGGTCGTCTTCTGCTCACCGGCGATGATGATCGACCCCACCACCGCGATCGCCGAAATGGCGTTGGTCAGGGACATGAGCGGCGTGTGCAGGAGGCGCGACACGTTGCGGATCACCTCGAACCCGATGAAGGTGGCGAGCATGAAGACGAAGATCATCGACCAAAGGTCAAGTTCTTGCATAAGTTCATTCCGTGTTCGAGCAACTCTGCCAAGCCCGCTGCCTCACGGTCGCGGTACTGATCAACGTTGCTCGTCACCCACAAGGGGTGACGCTACATAGCTGGTCTCCCCATCGCTGCCTTAGTGGGCTCGTGTACGACTTGTCCCTGATGCGTGATCAAACAGCCCTTTTGGATTTCATCGTTCAAGTCGAGCACGAAGCTCTTGTCCTTCCAGAACGCGGTCACGAAGGATGCGAGGTTGCGAGAGTACAGCGTGCTGGCGTGAAGGGGCATCGACGACGGCAGGTTCAGCGGGGCGCAGATCTTAACGCCATACTTCTCGATCGTGCGGCCCGGTTCACTGAGCGTGCAGTTTCCCCCGCCCTCGGCCGCGAGGTCCACGATCACGGACCCCGGTTTCATCTTCCGAACCATGTCCTCGGTGATCAGCTTGGGGGCCTTCACGCCGCCGATCAGGGCCGTGGTGATGACCACGTCATTGGCCGCACAGCGCTCGCCGATGAGGAGCGCTTGCTTGTCGTAGAAGTCCTTGGACAGCTCCTTGGCATATCCGCGTTCGTCCTGGGCACTCTCTGAGCCGGGGACGCCGACGAATTTCCCGCCCACGCTCTCCACTTGCTCCTTGACGACAGGGCGCGTGTCTGTGGCTTCGACGGTCGCCCCGAGCCGTCTGGCCGTGGCGATGGCCTGCAAGCCGGCCACGCCCGCGCCGATCACGAAAACCTTGGCCGCGAAAACCGTCCCGGCGGCGGTCATGAACATAGGAAAGTACTTGGCCAGCTCGTCAGCGGCGATGAGCACCCCCTTGTACCCGGCGATGTTGGCCATGGACGAGAGCACGTCCATGGTTTGGGCCCGCGTGGTCCGCGGAAAGCTATCTGCCGCGAACGCGGTCACGCCGTGCTCCGCCAGCCGCCGCACGGCATCGAGGTTTCGCGTGGGATAGAGCGTGGTAAGGAGCATCGCGCCGGAGCGCATCATTTCGCCTTCGTGCCGACCCACGGTCGCGTTCATCACCGGCGGCTGTACCTTGAGCACGAAGTCGGCGTCGAGGACCGCGGTCACATCCGTCTGGACGGTCGCGCCGGCCTTGCGGTATTCTTCATCGGGGAGGTAAGCCGCTTCGCCGGCACCGGCCTGAATCACCACGTCCGCGCCGGCCTTGACCAGCTTGGCGCAGGTCTCCGGGACCAGCGCCGCCCGCCGTTCGTCGGGTACGATCTCCTTGGGTACGCCGATCCTCATGGCTTTTTCCGCGCGGAACTCGCCACCGGTGACCGCTCACCCGGCGGGGTCGGCATCATAGCAAGCTGTCGAGAACAACAAAACCCCGTGGATCAGGTCCGCGCGGGGACAACGCTCCCGCCTTGGTCGCGTTGTCGCCCGCGGCTCGCTACGACTTGGCGGGGTTCAGTTGTGAGCACTTTCGCCCCAGGTGGGCGAGAAGCTCGTCGAAGGACTTGGCGAAGGCGTTGACGCCGTCGATGGTGAGCTGGTCAGAGACGGCTTTCATGTCGATGCCCTGTCTAGCCAGTTGTTTGAATGTGTCGCTCGCGGCGTCGAGGTCTCGATCGACGGTGACCTCCGTCCGGCCGTGGTCGAGGACGGCGGCGAGGGTTTCGGGCGGCATGGTGTTGACCGTGTCGGGGCCGACCAGGTCGTCGACGTACATGGTGTCGCGGTAGGCGGGGTTCTTGGTGCTGGTGCTGGCCCAGAGCGGGCGCTGGACGCGGGCCCCCTGGGCGGTGAGGGCTGCGAAGGCGCCGCGCGGAGCGAAGACCTCGCGAAATCTCGCGTACGCTAGCTTCGCATTGGCGACAGCTGCTTTGCCGAGCAAGCTGTCGACCCCCCTTGGTCCCCCCTTAGTAAGGGGTGAGGGCTTGGGGGAGACCAACTCTCGATCGACGGCGGTGTCCACGCGGCTGACGAAGAAGGAGGCTACGGATGCGACCGAAGACAGGTCGCCCCGCGCGGCTTCCAGGCGCTTCAGGCCGCTCAGATAGGCCTGCATCACCTTCTCGTACATCGCGATGGAGAAAATGAGCGTGACGTTAACATTGATGCCTTCGCCGATCAGGGTCTCGATGGCCGGAACGCCCTGATCCGTCGCCGGGACCTTGATGAACACGTTCGAGCGGTTCAGTTCGCCGAACAGTCGCCGCGCTTCCGCGATCGTCGCGGCCGTGTCATAGGCGAGCTTGGGGTTCACCTCCAGGCTTACGTAGCCGTCTACGCCGTGCGTTCGCTCGTACACGGGTCTGAGCAGGTCGGCTGCGTCGGCGATATCCGGCAGAACGAGTTTCTCGTAGGCGTTGACGAGGGCATCCGAAAGGAGCTTCGAGGACGCCGGGGGTTCGTACACCCGCGCGAGAAGGTCGTCGTAGTCCGTGCCCGTGCTGATGGCTTTCATGAAGATGGTGGGATTGGAGGTGATGCCTACCACCCCCAGCCCGATCAGCCGCGTCAACTCGCCGGAGTCGATCATCCGCCGGCTCAGGTTGTCGCACCAGACAGATTGGCCTAGAGCGTACAGTTGTTGGATTCGGTTCATTTTGGGTTACGCTGTCACTTCGTCCATTCTTTCAGCCAACCAATCACGGTCTCGTGCCAGAGGATGCTGTTCGCCGGTTTGAGCACCCAGTGATTCTCGTCCGGGAAGTGAAGGAACTTGCTGGGGATGCCGCGGCGCTGGAGGGCGGTGAAAGTAGCCATGCCTTGCGTGTCCACGACGCGGAAGTCGTTGGCCCCGTGAATGACCAGCATCGGCGTCTTCCAGTGTTTCACGAAGTGGATGGGGTTGTGTTTGCTGTAGCCTTCGGGATTATCCCACGGCGTTCCCAGGTGATCCCATTCGGGGAACCATAGTTCCTCCGTGTCAAAATACGCCATCTGTTCATCGAGGTTTCCGTCGTGGCATACCAGGCAGCGAAAGCGTTCGGGCCAGGTGCCGGCGATCCAGTTGATCATGTAGCCGCCGAAGGAAGCGCCGAGAGCGCAAACGCGATCGCCGTCCAGCCAGGAATACTTCTGGAGGGCGGCGCTCAGGCCCTGTTGCAAATCGACCAGGACTTTGCCGCCCCAATCGCCGCGGATGGAATCGCAGAAGGCCTGGCCGTATCCGGTGGAGCCGTGGAAATCCACCATGACGACGGCAAAGCCCGCGCCGGCGTATGCTTGCGGGTTCCAACGGTAGTGGAAGTGATTGCCGAACGATCCTTGCGGGCCGCCGTGAATGAGGTAGGCGACGGGGTATTTCTTCGCCGCGTCGAAGTCGACCGGCTTCACTACGTAGCCGTAGACCCTCTCCTTGTTCCATCCGTCGAAGGAGAATTGCTCCGCGTCTCCCATTCTCGTGGCCGCTAGCTTGTCCGCATTGACTTTCGTAATTGGGCGAGCGTCCGTTCCATCCGCTTTCGCGATATGAAGTTCGACCGGAGAGTGCAGGGTATCCAGCCCATAGACGATCCGTTGTCCGGCCGGTTCGGGTGAACTGACAAAGCCCTTGGCCACGATCGAGCGAACATTGGAATCGGCCACATTAATCGCGAACAGAGACTGCTGCCCGAGGTCATCGGCCGTTGCATAGATGGTGGTTCCATCATCCGACCACGTGATGCTACCGGGCGGCCGGTCCCATTTGGGGGCGAGAACGCGGGCCTCGCCGTCGGGCCAAGGCTTAATCGTGATGCGGTATTGGTCGGCCTCGTAGCCCGGTTTGGACATCGCTAAGTAGGCGAGCGTTTTTCCATCCGGCGAAAACACGGGCTGCGTGTCCGTTGCCTGATTGGCGTCCGTCAGGCATTTCGGCTTTGACGAACCGTCAATGGGAGCGAAATACAAATCCAAATCTGTAGACCAGGCCTCTTCACGACCGGCATCCCGGGCTGTAAAGACGATGGTCTTCCCATCGGGAGTGAACGCGGTTTCTTCCGCGCCGCCGAAGGGCTTGGATGGGCAGTCGGCATCCATTCCTTTCATGGCATCGACAAGCGCGCCGCCGGCAATGGGCATAACCAACACATGCGACCGGCGACCATCCTTCCACGAATCCCAGTGACGAATGAAGAGCCGATCATAGATGCGCCCACTGCTCTTTCTCGCGGCAATGTCATCCAGACGCTTCTTGCTGTCGGTGATAGAATCGCTGTCGGGGAATACTTCCATGCTGAGCGCGATATGCGAAGCCGTGGGAGATAGGATGAACGCGCCTACGTCCAGCGGCTCCTTGGTGACTTGCTCGGCCTCACCGCCGTCTGCGGCGATCCGCCAAATCTGCGAAGAGCCGGATCGCGTGGAAAGGAAGTAGATCGTCTTGCCGTCGGGTGTCCAGCGAGGTGAGGTGTCGCCGTCAGGATGGGACGTGAGCCGCCGCAGGTTCGAGCCGTCGACGTCTACCAGCCAGAGGTCCGTCCGCCCGCGATTGGCCTCCAAGTCCGTCGTGCGTACGACGAAGACAACTTGCTTTGCGTCGGGCGACACGCGCCAGTCGCTCAACCGCTCCATGGCCAGCATGTCGTGGACAGAGAAGGGATGGGTTTCAACGGCGAAGCTCGGAGGCACGAAGGCACGAAGGCACGAAGTGATCAGTACCGCGACCGTCAGGGAGCGGGCGGAAAGCGACGAAGACGGCAGGCTCGGAGGCACGAAGGCACGAAGGCACGAAGGGGAAAGGAACACCCCTGCTTGTCCCGTCTGCATTGCGCGTTCCTTGCTTTGCATTCGTTCCTAGCGCCTCCGGTTGGTGCCCTGCATGTGGGCGACCTTGAAGAGCCCGATCACGTCCCACGCCGGCCAATCCTCCCAGGTCCAGTCAATGGTGTCCTCGTTCGTCATCTTCATCTTTCCGCGACTCCGAATGTCGCCCAATGGTGTTCGCCGCAGCCACTTGAACCTCCACGACGCGGACTTCTCGTCGAAGGTCACCGTGCCGGCGCCGATTCCGCCGGCGCTGTCCGCCCCGTGGATGTGGAATCTCTTGGCCCTCTCGTCCCACGTCCAGACCCGAAGCTCCTTGATGTTCCCCAGCTCGCCGAGCTCGTACTCATCCTGCTCCAGCATGCACCAACCGTCGCAATCCCAGGAGGTCTGGGTCATGCCCTTGGCGGTCAGGGGCTGCTCGAGCATGGCGATCTTGATCTCCCCGGTCCCCTCCCACTTGCCGATGAACGGGGCGAGCTGCTCAAGCTCGGCCGGGCGCGTCGGTTGCATCTGCTTGAGGGACTCGACGTCCATTTTTGGCATGCAGCCGGACAGGACGCACAGTAACACCATCGTTGTGGGACCCAGTCGAATCATCATCAGCCTCCGCCCCGGACCCGGGGGGAGGACCGACTATAACGGCCTGCGGTTCGTCCACAATGGGCCCGGTTGCACCGGAACGACCGCCCGGCCCCACCCCTTGAATCCAAGGTGGAACTATGCTCCAGGGCCGCCAATTTCATCGCGATTATGCTCAATTCACCTTGCGTTCAGGGTGTCCGTCCATGATTCAGTGCCCCGACAGCACGCCCTGTCGCGGCATCGGGCTTTGATTTCACGGGGTGGGCGTTGTTTTTGAGGAGATGCTGATGACGACCAGAAAGGACAACGGCGCAGACCAAGGGCGAGTAGGCCAGGAGAGTCGCCAGCGGACGGGGGAGCGGCCTTCGCACCTCCAGGAGCGGCCGGAACGAGATGACCAAGGGCAGTTGGCAGGGAGCGGCGGCAACGAGCCCAGGCCCCTGGCAGAGCCCGGATCGCGCGCCCAGAGGCATGAGCGCACCGGGCGCGGCAGCAACCTGACGGATGAGGATCGGGCCCGGGGGGGTGAGCACTCCGCGGGGATCCAGCAGCGTGACGAATTCGGACAGTTTGCGGGCACTCGCGGCGCCGCGGCAGGCGGCGGGTCGCAGCGCACGGAGCCGCAGGCTGGACCACCAGCGAAGTGAATAGCAACGCGCGGATTCTTCGCTAACGGGGATCATGCAGGTTTACAGATGCTTCAGACGAGGCACTGTTCGCGCTGAGGATGAACAAGAATTAAGTGTCGCAATCTGGCTCAAGGGACTCTATTCTATGGGCGGCGGATGGGAGCGCACCCGGCGCGGGCGTGCCTTTCCGTCCGAACATGATACGGCGCGCTGCCGCCGCTAGAGCCGGAGGTGAAGAAGCCGACTCCCGAGCCTTAGTGGCGAGAGGCTCGTGCTTTTTGGAGACGTAACGCATTCGATTCTCGATCCGATAGCATCGCCGGTCATCCTGCGGCGAATGCGGCGTGCCTCTCCTCGTGTCGGCGATCGAACGGCGTTGAACGTCGCGGTGTCCGTGGATGGCCGGCCTTTCCCGACCGGGCTGGCCATCACGGGCGCCGACGTTCATCGCCGCTAATCTCGTAGGTCCTTGCCCGAGCCACCCCCCCGCAACTGGACGCCAGCGGCCCCAACGGTTATGACCATCATCTTCCATGGGCACGGCCATCTCCTCCGTGTGGAGCAAGCATGGCGGCCATAAGAACGGAGCACGATCATGTCCGAACTTGCCGCTAAGCAATGTGTTCCCTGTCGCGGCGGCGTGCCGCCGCTTGATTCTCGACAACAGGCGGAGTTCCTCAGACAAGTAGACGGGTGGACCGTCGAGGGCGGACACCACCTGACGAAGACTTACACCTTTCCAGATTTCGCCAAGGCGCTGGCGTTCGTCAACCGCGTGGGGGCGATGGCCGAGGAACAGGGGCACCATCCGGACATCTATCTGACCTGGGGCAAGGCCCGTGTGGAAATCTGGACACACAAGATCGACGGACTTACGGAGAGTGACTTCATTTTCGCCGCCAAGACCGACCAATGCCAGTGAACGGCGCTGTCATGCTGAGCACAGCGAAGCATCTTGCTCCGAACGTAGACCCTTCGTCCCGGCGCGCCGGGACTCAGGGTTGACAGGTCAATGGAGCCCTGGGAAGTCGCCGTCGCCTACCACGACCGCACCAAGCACCATTTCCACCGCTACGCGGCGGCGCTGGGCTATCTCGATTGGGCGACGCAGCCGGACCCCTTCCGACGCTACGCGGGCGCGCCGCTGCACAAACTGCCGCTGACAGGAATCGCAGCCGCCCCCAGCTACGACGACTTGTTTGCGCCCGGGGCGATCCCGCCGCGGGCGGTCATGCTGGCGACCGTGTCGGCGCTGTTTGAGTTTTCCCTGGCGCTGTCGGCGTGGAAGCAGTACAAAGACTCGCGCTGGGCGCTGCGGATCAACCCGTCGAGCGGCAATCTGCACCCCACGGAAGGATACTTGATTGCCGGCCCGATCGACGGGTTGCAATCCGCGCCGGCCGTGTATCACTATGCACCCAAGGAGCACGCACTCGAACGACGCACGGAATTCGCGCCTGAATTATGGAATCGGCTGATGCAGAGCCTTCCGCCTGAGTCATTCCTGGTCGGCCTTACCTCGATTCACTGGCGCGAGGCCTGGAAATACGGGGAACGCGCCTATCGCTATTGCCAGCACGATGCCGGACACGCCGTCGCCGCCGTCGCACTGTCCGCGGCCCTCCAAGGCTGGCGTACGTTCTTGCTACATTCGCCTGCGGATAGAGAAGTCTCTCAACTCCTGGGTTTGAACCGCGCGGAAGACTATGGCGATGCGGAGCAAGAAGCGCCAGATTGCCTCATCGCCGTCGTCCCGGCTTCAACTAATACGCCGATCTGGAATGCTGCTCTCGATAGTCCGTCACTGCCGGCCATTGCGAAGGGGCCCTGGTCGGGTCGCGCCAATCGCCTGAGCACAGGTCATGTCCATTGGGAGATCATTGACCGCACCGCGGAAGCCTGCATCAAGCCGGCCACGCCCGCCCTATCGACCAGCGACGGTTCATTGGCGCAGGCAATCGTTCGCGATTCCCCATCGCTGCCCGCTAGGCAGATCATCTTTCAGCGCCGCAGTGCCGTCGCTTTCGACGGAGCGACTTCGATCACCGCAAGCCAGTTCTTTCTCATGCTGGATCGCGTGCTCCCCCGCTGGGATCGCCCGCCCTGGCAGACGCTTGGCCCGCCGGTGTGCGTTCATCTTGCGTTGTTCGTTCACTTGGTGCCGGGGCTCTCACCAGGTCTCTACTTCCTGGTCCGAAAGCCGGAGGATCTAGAGGTCCTTCGCAAGAGCACGAAGACGATATTGCCCTGGACACGAGCGAAGGGCGCCCCGGACCATCTGCCGCTGTTCCTGTTGATCGAAGGCGACGCCCGGCAGGTTGCGGGGCAGATCAGTTGCGGGCAGGATATCGCCGCGGACAGCGCCTTCAGCTTGGGAATGATTGCCGAATTCGAGCAGCCGCTGCGCCTGCACGGGGCGTGGTTCTATCGGCGTCTGCACTGGGAGGCGGGGGCGATCGGGCAGGTGCTCTATCTGGAAGCCGAAGCGGCCGGCGTGCGGGCCACGGGCATCGGCTGCTTCTTCGACGATCCCATGCACGACCTGCTCGGCCTAGAGGGACATCGGTACCAAACGCTCTACCACTTCACCGTCGGCGGCCACGTGGAAGACACGCGGCTGACCTCACTGCCACCCTATCCTAGCAGCCCGTGGTGAAAGTCTCTTGACGCCGATGGTATAAGGGATGGAGTTGAGGGGCGAGTTCGTCAGGGAGGACGAGGATGGCGATGGGCAAGCGGAGGGCGGAGGGGCAATCATCAT
>Ga0187893_10004732_pt1 | contig 25470 bp, 20 predicted proteins | sample MA1701074metaG_FD_139574 | JGI IMG/M metagenome (GOLD analysis project Ga0187893, IMG submission 139574) | White microbial mat communities from a basaltic lava cave in the Kipuka Kanohina Cave System on the Island of Hawaii, USA - MA170107-4 metaG ... | reverse complement strand
CTAGCGGCGGCGGCTGCGTGCGCCGGTCTCGTCGGACTGGCGGTGACGCGCACTGTCTGGCCGGCGGTGATCCTCCTGGCCGCAGTTGGGTGCGCGGGAACCCTCGCCATGGCCGGATGCAACACATCGCTCCAGCTCATTGCGCCTGACGCGATGCGGGGGCGCATGATGAGCCTCTACACGTTGCTGTCGAGCGGCGTCTTCCCGATCGGTGCCTTCGTGGTCGGCGCGCTCTCTCAGTCTTGGGGCGTGTCGATCGCCTTCGCGGTGAACGGGCTCGTCGGTCTGGCCGCCCTGGGCGTGAGCGTGTGGCTGACCCCGTCGCGGGTCAGGCGCTCCCGTGCCGCCTAGGCAGGCAGCATGGCCACCAGCGGGTCGAGATTCTTGGGGTCGGGCTTGAGGGTGCCGGGTGGTACGCGCGTGATCAGCTCCACGACTTTGTCGTTGAACGGCGTCTGAATTCCGACCTGACGTCCCTGCTCGGAGACATAGCCGTTCAGGTACTGGACCTCGGTGCGCCGCCCGCGCATGACATCTTGGAGAAGCGACGGACGACCGCCAGCCAGCTCCTTAGCCCGCTCTGCTATGTCGCGCTCCACGTCGGCCATCTGTCGGCCGTCGGCGGCGTCGACGAAGCGCTGGGCGGTGATTCCCCAGATCGGCTCTACCTCGTGGCCTCTGGCGCGACCAACCTTCACGACCTCGGCCGCCAGGTAAATGGCCACCCGCCGCACACCGTCCCGGGTACGGACCTCGGCCGAGCCGAAGCCCGAGAGACCGGCCAGGCCGTTGGCCATGCAGTTGACGGAGAGCTTGGACCACCGTTCGCCCCAGAGGTTGGTCGTCACCTTCGTGGGGGCGACGTCGCACATGATCTTGGCGATGTTCTCAGCTCGCTCGGTCACCCGGCCGTCGTGCTCGCCTATCTTGAAGCCGATCTGGCCGCGATCGGTGCGAATGGCGTGACCCGGCTCGTACATGCCGGCCCCGATGGTGATGACCGAGCCCAGACACCGCTCACGCCCGGCGGCGGCCGCCACCCTTTCGTCGTTGATGCCGTTCTGGAAGTCGACGATGATCCCGTCGGGCTGCTTCAGGTACGAGAGGGCGAGGGCTACCGCCCACTCCGTGTCGTAGGACTTCACCGAGATGAAGACGGCATCGAACGGCGTCCCCACCGACTGAAGCTCGTGGAGGTGGAGGACCCGCACCGGAATCAGGTGTTCGCCGCAGGTACCCGAGAGTCTGAGTCCGACCTTCTTCATGGCCTCGACGTGATCCGGCCACTGATCGATCAACGTCACGTCATGACCAGCCTTGGTCAGAAGCCCGCCCACCACGCTGCCGATCGCCCCCACCCCGATGATGCCGATGCGCGTCCCCATGCGAACCCTCCGCGAGGAAATGACTACGTGGTCTTGAAGGCCGGCATGACCTGGGCCGCAAAGCGCTCGAGCTGCTCGAGAATCACCGCCTGGGGCGTCCCCACCGGCTGCCCGACGTTGACGACTTCCAGGCCGGGGTACTTCTTCTGGACCTCCATGAGCTGTTCGGTGATCTGTTCCGGGGGACCGATGAGCCACGTGCCTGCCTTCATGGCGTTGCGCAGGGTGGGCAGGTTGGCCTGGCGCGCGCGGGCGGGGTCGGCCACCGCCTCGATCTGGGCGGGGCTCAGGCCGGGCACGAAACCGAGGGGGGCGAACATCTTGATGTTCTCCTCGAAGAACGGTGTCGCCTCCTTGACGCCTTGGTCGACGCTGTCCGCGATGTGAAACGAGAAGCCGATACAGAGGTCGCCGCCCAGCTCCGTTTCCCGTCCGGCGCGGGCGCGCGCCTCCCGGAAGGCGTGCACGACCTTCTCGTTGGCCCCGCCCGGGGCCGCCCCCCCTCCGATGATGCCCTTGATGTCGTGTTTGGCCATGAAATCGAGGGCGCGCTGGCTGGCGCTGACGACGGGCTGCCAGCATTCGACGGGCAGCGTTTTGGGACGCGGAACCAGGGTGATCTCGCGAACCTCATAGCCCCGATAGGGCACCGGCGGTGGGATGGTGTAGTGCTTGCCCTGGTGCGAGAAGGCCCGCTGATTGAATGACTTCATGATGAGCTCGACCTGTTCCTCGAACAGCTCGCGGTTGGCCTCCCCATCGAGCATCGGCGCCCCGAAGACCTCGACCTCGCGGGTGTGGTAGCCGCGGCCGACGCCGAAGACGACCCGACCGTTGGTCAACCAGTCGACGGTGGCGTAGTCCTCCGCCATTCGGATGGGGTGCCACATGGGCGCGATGTTGAAGCCGCAGCCGATCCTGATATTCCGGGTGATGTGGCAGAGGTGCAGGGCGAGCATCAGCACGTTGGGAATGCATTCGTAGCCCTCACGCTGGAAATGGTGCTCGGCCAGCCAGAAGGTGTCGTAGCCGGTCCGGTCCATGAGTCGGGCGATGGCCTCGCTCTTGGGAAAGACCGTCGCCAGGTACTCATCGGACAGCCAGCGATCGTTGACCGGGGTGCCGTCGAAGCCTTCGTTGTCCAGATCGACGTGACCTGCGAACAAGCTACCGAATCTCGTGATCATGATCCCATCCCCCGGGCTTCGGAAGTCGCCTACGGCCCCATTATGCCGGGGTTACGGGACTTGTGGCACCTCTTGGCGCGAGCGGCGGACAGCGGTTGGCGGTCCAGCCTGGAGCAGGCTACACTCCGGGGGCTGTCGGGATGGGGGTCTCGAAGGCCTCTCAAACAGACGGAAGCGAAGGGGGACGTCATGGCGGGCTGGTATCAGAGTCTGCAGAAGTCGATGTCGGCTCGGCGGGCGTTCGTCGGGACGCGGTCGATCGCCCGGGTCTCGGCCGATGCCGCGCCGCTGATGACTGCGTCACTCGGAGCGATCAGCGTCAAGGACCGGGCGAGGAAGCAGCGGATGATCATCCTTCCCGCGCGAGGATTGCGCGCACCCGCAGGGAGCGTCACCCCGGCCGCGGCTCGGAATTTCCTGACCGGGCTCACGGTAGGAACGTCGGTCAGGCCGGCGGCCGGGCGAGTGTCAGCTCCGATGCGGGTCATCGATTCCGTACGCGAGGATGGCGCCAAGCTTGTCGAGATGGCCCCGGACGACGTCGTGCTGCTGCGTGCCGTCCAGCCCGGCCTGCGGGTCGTGCCGGAGGTGCTGTACCAGCCGGCCGTCCAGGTGGTATTCGCGGAGCACAAACCGGCGACAAGAGGGCGGGGCATCCGGTCAGTGGAGCTGACGGTCAACGCGCGCGGAAGCGGAAAGCCCGTCAAGGATGTCTTCGTGGTGGCGTTCACCGATTTCGCCGCGCGCCAGGGAGCACAGGGGACGACGTCCGCGCGGGGCAAGGTCACCCTGAAGATCCCGTCGGGGATCGGACGATTCGACCGGATCTACGCGTTCCCGGAACTCGGGCACTGGGGGGCGCTCAAGAAGGGCGTGAGGATATCGGATTCGATGACCCTCGCGCTCACGCCCATCGACCCGACCTTCGAGGACTGCGTGCGCCACTTCTACGGCATTGCTGGCGGGGGCGACGGGAGCCAGGTCAAGGTGGGAGTGATCGATTCCGGAGTCGAGCTGAACCACCCGGACCTGCTGGTGGCCGGCGGGGAGTGCACGATCCCCGGCGAAGACCCCAGCTCGTTCGGGGCGCTGGGTGGTCCACATGGCTCCCACGTGGCCGGGATCATCGGTGCCCGGGGTTCGGCGCCGAGCGGAATCCGGGGCGTCGCGCCCGGCACGACCTTGTTCAGCTACCGTGTGTTCAACCTCGGCGAAGGAGCGTCGAACTTCTCCATCATCAAGGCGATCGATCGGGCGGTGGAGGCGGGCTGCGACCTGGTGAACATGAGCCTGGGCGGCGGTCCGCGCGACGCGGCCACGGAAGCGGCGATCGGCGACGCCTACCTGGCGGGAACGGTCTCGATCGTGGCCGCGGGCAACGATGGTCGCAGTCCTGTCTCTCAGCCGGGAGCCTTTCAGCTGTGCGTGGCCGTGTCCGCCAGCGGACGCAAGGGAACGTTTCCGTCGGGGACGACCGAGGCCGGGGAGGTGGCGGCCCCCTTCGGGAAGGACAGGAAGAACTTCGTCGCCGGCTTCACCAACATCGGGCCAGAGATCGACACTACGGGACCGGGAGTGGGCGTGATTTCGACCGTGCCGGGCGGGTATACGGTCATGAGCGGGACATCGATGGCTTGCCCGGCGGTGACCGGGGTAGGGGCCAGGCTCCTGTCGGCGCCCGCCCACGCGCCCATCTTGACCGGACCGCGGGACGAAGCCCGGTCGAACGCGATCGTGGCCATGCTGCTACAATCCTGTGCAGGTCTCGGTTTCGGCAAGGATTTCGAGGGTCTTGGACTCCCCAACCCGTGAACCAGCGATGGGTCGCTTCATAGTTCGCTACCGCGGAAAAGGGCCCGCGCCGGCGGCAGCGGTCGAGCGGGCCGTTCACGCGCCGGGCATACGTGTGGTCGACCAGACGCCGAGAACGCTGCTCGTGGAAGGGACGCCGGGGGCGGTGCAGGCCTTCTTCGCGGACCCTGATGACTGGTTGGTCACAGCCGAACGGCTGTACGAGATTCCCGATCCTCGACCAAGGGTGCACACGAAACGTGGCTCAACACGAAAGGGGAACTCACCATGACCGAGCTTTGGCGCATGCGGCAATCATCGAGGTTCCGGTCCCGTCTCACTGTTGGCCTCGTCGTCGGAGCCCTCAGCGCCATCGTGGCGGCGGGAGCTCTGGCGCAGGGTGCCGGTAAGAGTCTGATCGGAAAGCTCGAAGGTCCGGAGGTCATCACCGATCCCGCAAAGGTCCCCAAGAAGCTCAACGAAGCGCCGCAGCTGGCCGAACTGGTCAAGGCGGGCAAGCTGCCGCCGGTCGCGGAGCGCATCGGGCAGGACCCGCTCGTCATCAAGCCCCTGCACGAGATCGGCAAGTACGGCGGTATCTGGCGCGGAGGCTTTACGGGACCCGCCGACTTCTGGAACGGCTTCCGCTGCTGCTCGGGTCCGGATCACCTGCTGTTCTGGGACTACACGGGCGACAAGGTCACCCCCAACATCGCCAAGGGCTACGAGATGCAGGACGGCGGCCGGACGCTCATCCTGCACCTGCGCCGGGGTATGAAGTGGAGCGACGGCAAGCCCTTCACAGCGGACGATTTCGTGTTCTGGTTCGAGGATATCTACCGTAACAAGGATCTCATCCCTACGCCCACCCAGGCGATGGCCATCAACGGGAAGCAGGGCGAGATCCAGAAGGTCGATACGTACACCGTACGGTTCAAGTTCCCCGAGCCGTACTTCATGCTGCCCGACGTGCTGGCCGGCTCCACGGATCTCGGCGGCCACGCGTGGCGCGGGTACGTTGGCCTCGGAACTTATGCACCGGCCCACTACCTGAAGCAGTTCCTTCCGAAGTACGCGGGGGCAGCCGAGCTGGACAAGAAGGTCAAGGACGCGAAGTTCGACAGCTGGGTCCGCATGTTCCTGGCCAAGAACGACTGGGCCCTGAACCCCGAGCTGCCGGTGCTCTCGCCGTGGAAGACGGTGACCCCGATCAACACGCCGACGTGGACCTTGGAGCGCAACCCCTACAGCGTCTTCGTCGACACGGCCGGTAATCAACTGCCCTACATCGACAAGGTGGTCCTGACCCTGGCCGAGAATCTGGAAGTCATCAACCTGCGCGCCATCGCCGGCGAGTACGACTTCCAGGCCCGCCACCTCGACATCGCCAAGCTGCCCGTCTTCATCGAGAACCAGCAGCGGGGTGGCTACAAGCTCTACCTCGACCCCGGTGACTACGGGGGCGACATGATCATCAAGTTCAACCTGAGCTACGAGGCCGACCCCGAGATCGCCAAGTGGATGAATATCGCCGATTTTCGGCGAGCGCTTTCGCTCGGCATCGATCGGGACCAGATCAACGAGACCTTCTGGCTAGGCACCGGCACCCCGAGCTCCGTCGTGCCCGCCGACGGCAACAAGTACAACCCTGGTCCGCAGTATCGCAAGCTCTGGGCGACCCTCGACGTGAAGAAGGCCAACGAGATGCTGGACAAGGTCGGGCTGGCCAAGAAGGATGCCGAGGGCTTCCGGCTGCGGACCGACGGCAAGGGCCGCCTCCGCATCGAGATCATGACCCTCGGCGGTCAATTCCTCCAGTTCACCCAGATCGCCGAGATGATCCGGGAGCAGTGGAAGAAGATCGGCATCGACCTGACCGTGCAGGAGGTCGAGCGCAGCTTGGCCCTGAAGCGGACGGCGGCCAACGAGCAGCAGCTCGGGGCCTGGAACAACGACGGCAGCGAGCATCTGTTCACCTTCCCGAATCACGTCTTCCCCTTCGATATCGCCGCGGTGGCGACCTCAGGCCCCCTGTACGGGCGCTGGTTCCAGTCCGCCGGCACCCAGGGCAAGGAGCCTCCTGCCCGCCTGAAAGAGCTGATGGAAAAGTGGCGCAAGGCGTTCGGAGTGCCCGAGAAGGAGCGGATCGAGCTCGGCAAGGAGGTGTGGAAGATCGCGGCCGAGGAGGTCTACATCATCGGAGTCATCGGCATGGGGCCGGCCTCCATGGGCGTGCGGGTGGCCAAGACGAACATGGGCAATATCCCCGCCCGCCAATACAACAGCCCTGACGGCAAGACGCCGACCATCTCACGGCCGGTGACCTTCTTCTGGAAGAAGTAGCCGCCGGCCTTCGGGAAAAAGCAGCCGTCGGCGGCGCCCGGGCCACCGCCCTCGCGGGGCAGTGGCCCGGGCGCTAGCCGAGAGGCCATACCATGCTGGCTTACATCGGCCGTCGCGTCTTGCTCGCCATCTTCACGGTGTGGGCGATCTCCGTCCTGTCGTTCGTGATCATCCAGCTTCCGCCCGGTGACTACGTCACCTCGTACATCGCTCAGATGGCGTCCACGGGCAGCGTGGTGACCGAACAAGAAGCGGAGAATCTCAGGATCCAATACGGGCTGGGCCAGCCCATCTACGTGCAGTACTACAAGTGGATGGCGCTGATCACCCAGGGCAACTTCGGGATGTCCATGGAGTGGCGCCGCCCGGTCACCGAGGTGATCGGCGAACGCCTGTGGCTCACGGTGGTGGTCTCGGTGGCGGCCCTGATCCTCACCTGGGTCCTGGCCCTGCCCATCGGGATCTATTCCGCCGTCCGCCAGTACTCGGTCGGCGACTACGCGGCGACGTTCGTGGGCTTTATCGGGCTCGCCGTCCCGAATTTCCTGCTAGCCCTGGTGCTGCTGTACCTAGGGTTCGTGTTCTTCAACGCTCACATCGGTGGGCTTTTCTCCCTGGAGTTTCAGGATGCCCCATGGAGCTGGGCCCGCGCGTGGGATCTTCTGAAGCACCTGCCCATCCCGGCCCTGATTCTGGGCCTGGCCGGCACCGCCCAGCAGATCCGGATCATGCGCGCCAACTTGCTGGACGAGCTGCGCAAGCCGTACGTGGTGACCGCGCGCTCGAAGGGCCTCACCGAGGCCACGGTCATCCTGAAATATCCAGTGCGGGTGGCCCTCAATCCATTTGCGAGCACCATCGGCTACACCCTGCCCTACATCGTGTCGGGGAGCATCATCGTGTCTCTCGTCCTCGGATTGCCAACGGTGGGCCCCCTGCTGCTGAAAGCTCTGATCGCGCAGGACATGTTTCTGGCCGGGACGATCGTCCTCCTCCTGGGGGTGATGACGGTGATCGGGACCCTCATCTCCGACATTCTGCTGGTGTGGATCGACCCGCGCATCAGGCTTGAGAACACCTGATGGCCAAGTCCGACCTGGTCCTCGATCCTCCGAGCACTCCCCTGCCCGGCCCGAGCGCGGTACCCGTCGCGGAAAAGCAGCGCATTTTCGTGGCCTCGCAGTGGCAGCTCATGTGGTGGCGCTTCCGCAAGCATCGAGTGGCGGTGGCCAGCGGCGTCGTCGTCATCGGCTTCTACCTGGTCGTCCTGGGGGCCGACTTCCTGGCCTACGCCGATCCCAATGCGTCCGAGGCCCAGCGCTCGTTGATGCCGCCTCAGCGTGTCTACCTGCTCGACGGGTGGGCCTTTCGCCCCCATGTATACGCCGTCAAAGGCGCGCGTGATCCCCAGACCTTCAAGCGTGTCTACCAGACCGACCCCTCTCAGCGGATCTATCTCCGGTTCTTCGCGGAAGGCTTCGAGTATCGCTTCCTCGGCCTCATCCCGACCTCGCGCCACCTGATCGGGGTCGAGCCGGGTTTCGATGCTTCCCGCACCCTCTTCCTCCTGGGCACCGACGTGCAGGGTCGCGATCTCTGGTCGCGGCTCATGTTTGCCACACGCATCTCGCTCACCATCGGGCTGTTCGGGGTGACGGTGAGTCTCGTGCTGGGCGTGGTCCTGGGCGGGCTCTCCGGCTTCTACGGTGGCGCGGCCGACACGCTCATTCAACGAGTGATCGAGATCCTACGCTCGATCCCCACCATCCCGCTCTGGATGGGTCTGGCCGCCGCGCTTCCCCGGGACTGGTCGATCCTGCAGGTCTATTTGGCCATCACCATCATCATCTCGCTGCTCGGGTGGACGGAACTGGCCCGCGTGGTGCGCGGGCGCTTCCTGGCCCTCCGCGAGGAAGACTTCGTGGTCTCCGCCCGGCTGGTGGGCTGCACGCAGATGCGGACCATCTTCGTGCACATGGTGCCGTCGTTCATGAGCCACATCATCGCCGCCACCACCCTCGCCCTGCCCGCGATGATCATCAGCGAGACCGCCCTCAGCTTCCTGGGGCTCGGCCTGCGCCCGCCCGCCATCAGCTGGGGGGTTCTGCTTCAGCAGGCTCAGAACGTCCAGACGGTCGCCCTCTCTCCCTGGCTGATGATCCCGGCCATCCCCGTGATCATCGTAGTCATGGCCTTCAACTTCCTCGGCGACGGTCTCAGAGATGCCGCCGATCCCTATGGAAGGTAGTCGGAGGGCGTGGGGTGACAGTTGACGCCGTAACTCCCGGCCGCCCGCCGGCACTGTTGTCGGTGCGCAATCTGAAGACGTACTTTGCGCAGGACGAGGGCACGGTGAAGGCGGTGGACGGCGTCAGTTTCGAGCTGTATCCCGGCGCCACCCTCGGCATCGTGGGGGAGAGTGGCTGCGGCAAGAGCGTGACCGCGCGCTCCATTCTACGCATCGTGGATCGGCCGGGCCGGATCATCGAGGGAGAGATGCAGTTCCGACGACCGGCCAGAGCGGGGACGGCTCTGGCCAGTCCGCTGGTGGACTTGACGAAGCTCGATGCCAACGGCGCCGAGATGCGGGGGATCAGAGGCGCGGAGATCGCGCTCATCTTCCAGGAGCCGATGTCCTCGTTCAGCCCCGTGCACACGGTGGGCAATCAGATCATCGAAGCGATCATGTTGCACCAGCAGGTCAACCGACGAGGGGCGCGCGAGAAGGCCATCGAGATGTTGCGCCGGGTCGGGGTGTCTTTGCCAGAGCAGCGGGTCGACCAGCTGGCCAACCAGCTGAGCGGCGGCCTGCGCCAGCGGGCCATGATCGCCATGGCTCTCTCCTGTCATCCGACCCTGCTCATCGCCGATGAGCCGACCACCGCCCTTGATGTGACCACCCAGACGCAGATTCTCGAGCTGATGCGCCAGCTGCAAGGGGAGGACGGCATGGCCATCATGCTCATCACCCACGACCTGGGGGTGGTCGCCGAGATGGCCAGCGACGTGGCGGTCATGTACCTGGGGCGCGTGGTCGAGCAAGCGCCGGTCGACCAGATCTTCCATGCCCCGCGGCATCCCTACACGCAGGCCCTCCTGCGCTCCATCCCGCGCATTCGCTCGCGCGCGCGCGAGCGACTGACCCCCATCGCGGGCGCGGTGCCGCACCCGTATGACCGGCCCTCGGGCTGCCCTTTCCACCCGCGCTGCACAGAGTTCATGGCGGGGCGATGTGACCGCCAGGCACCGAGCTTGCTGCCGGTGGGGGACCAGCACATCGTGAGCTGCTTCCTCTACGAATGACCAGTCCCACGACCCCGGCGGCGTCGCCCGCACCGGTCCCGGTGGCTCTGCCCGACTCCGTCTTGCTACGGGTGGCTGGGCTTCAGAAGCTCTTTCCCATACGCAAGGGCTTCTGGCGGCGAACGGTGGGCCACGTGCGCGCCGTGGACGGCGTCGACTTCGACATCGATCAGGGCGAGACGCTGGGCCTCGTCGGTGAGAGCGGCTGCGGGAAGACCACGACCGCGCGGTGCATCCTGCGCGCCATCGAGCCCACCGCCGGCGCCGTCCTCATGCGTCTGGCCGGAGGCTCGGTGGTCGAGATGGGTCAACTGCGCCCGGCCGAGCTGCGAGCGCTGCGGCGCGAGATGCAGATGATCTTTCAGGACCCGTTCACCTCGCTGAATCCGCGCATGACTTTGCTCGACCTCGTGGGCGAACCGCTGCTGGTCCACGGGCTCAGAAGCCGGCGCGCACGGGAAGAGCGAGTGGCCGATCTGCTCCGGCGCGTGGGGCTGCGCCCCGAGTACATGCGGCGATTTCCCCACGCCTTCAGCGGTGGCGAGCGACAGCGCATCGGCATCGCCCGGGCGCTGGCCCTTCATCCCCGCCTGGTGGTCGCCGACGAGCCCGTGTCCGCCCTGGACGTGTCGGTGCAAGCCCAGATTCTCAACCTGCTGATCGACCTGCAGACCGAGTTTCGGCTGACGTATCTGTTCGTGGCCCACGATCTCAGCGTGGTGCGCCACATCAGCAACCGGGTGGCCGTCATGTACGTGGGGCGGATGGTCGAGCTGGCCACGACCGAGGAGCTCTTCAGCGCGCCCAAGCATCCCTACACGGCCGCCCTCCTGTCGGCGGTGCCCGAGCCCGATCCGCGCATCCGCTCCCGGCGCCTCATGCTGCAGGGCGAGGTGGCCAATCCGGCGGCGCCGCCCAGCGGGTGCTACTTTCACCCGCGCTGCCCCTACGCAGTCGACGTCTGTCGCACCGACGCTCCGGCCTGGGAGGAGGTCGTACCCGGGCACTTCGTGGGCTGTCACCGCGCTCACGAGCTGCAGCTGGCAGGGGTAGACTAGGCGCCTGCTTGCTTAGTCCACTCACTGAGTCCAGGTGGAGGAACTGCATCTCATGACCGCCGATCGGCAGTTTCAGGCCTACCCCATCGACCGGGTGTCTGAGCGGATAGGCCCCCGTCGGGGCCTCATCTAGCCCGGCGGGCCGTCGAGGTAGGGGCTCAGGGCGGCGTAGACGGCGAACACGGTCGGCGTCGGAACACCGTAGCGTTCGCCCAGGCGTACGGCGTGACCGTGCAGCGCCTCCAACTCGAGTCGTTTGCCCTGGCTCAGATCGTGGTGCAGCGATGAGGAAAACGTCTCGGCCATTCCGTCGAGGAGCTTGAACGACCCTTCGACGAAGCCCTCGTCGAGGGCGATGCCGGCCGCGCGGGCCAGCGCTACCATCTCCTCTAAGAGCCGCCGGTACATCAGGCGGGTCTGCGGACGGCGGCGGAGCGGTCCGACGGGGCCGCGGGTGAGGGCGGTCATCCCCGCGTGCGCCACCAAGAAGACGTACTTCTCCCAGAGCGTTCGCGTCACGTGGCGGGAAGTCTCGGCAGGAATCGCGGCCCGCTGGCAGGCCGCCAGGAACGCCCGCGCCCGCTCCGTCTCGCGCCCGTCCATCTCCCCGAAGACGATGCGCCCCAGTTGCACGTGCCGGATGACGCCGGGGCCTTCGATGGTGGCGAAGACCTGGGCGATGCCCCCCAGCACGTGACCGGCGCCCAGGATGCCGATCAGTTTGTCCTCGTTGTCCACGCCGTTCTGGATCGACAGCACACCGGTGTGGGGACCGATGACGGGCTTGACTGCCGCCGCCGCCGTCTCGGTGTCGAACGATTTGACGCAGAAGAGAACCAAATCGGCCGGCGCCTGATCGTCAAGCCGCTCAACGGCGGGGGCGCGTACCACCCACTCGCCCTCCACCGCCGAACGCACGCACAGGCCGTCCGCGCGAATGCGCTCCAGATGCGCCCCGCGCGCCACGAACGTCACATCCTCGCCCCCGCGCGCCAGCTTGGCCCCGAAGAAGCCCCCCGTCCCACCCGAGCCCATCACCACGATTCGCATGAGTTAGAACCCCCTAAGGTCGGCGACCTGGCCATCGAGCCTTGGCCCGCAAGAACCCGCAATCCGCTAGCGGCGCCGTCTCCCGATGGTCTCCGGCGACACCCGAAACGGGTTGACCACCCGGACCGTGCCCAGCACGGAATCATCCTGCAAGTCTTCGGTGAGGAGGTACGCGCACCCAGCCACCTGAGCCGCGGCGGCGATCAGCGAGTCCCACCACGAGAGACGATGGCGATGCTGAAGAGACCACGCGCCTTCGAGCACGAGCCCGTCGACGGTGACCGGCCGCCAGGCGAGGAACGAGCGCACGTCGTGTCGGGCGCTCTCGTGGTCGAGACCCGGCTGGAGCTTCTCGGTGACAGTCACGTAGAACTCCTGGAGAACCTGGTAGCTGAGCCGACCCTGTCTGGTCGCCCACAGGTGGGCCATCCACGCCTTGGCCCTGCGGTGCTTCTCGCCGGCGGCCGCATCACGGCTGTAGATCAGGACGTTGGTGTCGACGAAGGTCTCACCGGCCATAGAGATCGGCGCGGCGCGGGTATCTGGTCCCCGCGTTCCTGAGTTTGCGCGCCGGCCGCGCCAGGTAGTCGCGCATGGCGGCCTCGTAGCTCTGTTCCTCGAGCATCTTGTCGCGCAGCAGCTCGCCCACCAGGCGGGACACGCTCGTGTCGCGCTCAGCCGCCTGGATCCTCGCCCAGCGGGCGACCGCCTCCTCGAGCGTGATGGTCACGTTCTTCAGGCCCACGATATTAGCGTAACACGGAGTTCGTGATAGGCACCGTCGGCGCCGGGCCCTCAGCGGCCGCTGTTCAGCACCAGGGCAATGCCCAGCCCGAGCAGGCCGAGGCCGATCAGCTCCGCGCGCGAGGGGTGCTCGCGAAACGCGTAGTGGGAGATCATCACCGTGAACAGCAGCTCGACCAGCCCCAAGGTGCGCACATAGGCCGCGATCTGCAGGGTGAAGGCGGTGAACCAGCCGGCCGAGCCGACGAACGAGGCCAGGCCCACCAGGGCGCCGGTGGGGGCGTGGGCGAGAACCCGGCGCAGCTCGCCCGTCTCGCTCAGGGCCAGGTAGACCCCCATGATCAGCGTCTGGAAGGTGGTGGCGATCATCAGGGTGAAGGCGGCGGCCAGGAACGCGCTCGGGTGCTGTAAAGAGATAGACGCCCCGCGGAACCCAACCGCGGCCACGGCAAAGAAACTGCCCGCGAGAAGCCCGATGAGCGCGTTGGCCTCCGTCCAGCCGAGGAAGATGGCGCGCAGGGGGTGAGCGGTCTTCACGACCGACATGAGCATGACGGAGAAGGTGGCCAGCACGAGCCCGGCTACCCCCAGCCCGCTGACCGCCGCTCCCAGAAAGACGACCTCGAACAGGGCCGCCTGCACGACCTCGGTCTTCGCATAGGCGACCCCCGTCGCGAAATTGCGGGCCGCCATGACGTGGATCTGCAGCGAGGTGGCCACGATCTGGCTGAGGCCGGCCGCGATGACCCATCCCCAGAAGGCCGGTCCCGGGCTTGGCACTGACCCGACCCCGCCGGCCAGGAGCAGCCCCAGATAGATGGTGGCCAGCGGTACCCCGAACAGAAAGCGAGTGAAGGCGGCACCGTTGGTGGAAAGCCGTCCCTTCAGGTGACGCTGAAGGGCGTTGCGAACCGACTGCGAGCCGGCAGCCACGAGAGTGATGGGGATCCACGCGACGGTCATAGGGGGAGCGGCCCAGTGCGCGAGACGCTACCGCCTCGGCGCTGAAGTGTCAAACACGCGCCGGGGTACCGTGCTAGGCTCTGGCGACAATACCCTCACGGGGCACCGCGGCAGATGAGGAGCACTGTGACAGCGGAGGGTGCCATGCCAAGACGCCGAGGTCGATTCGTCGGGATCCTCACTACCTGGGCCCTGGCCCTCACGACTGGCTGCGCCACCCATCAAGAGCTGGTGCCCGTCCAGGCCCCGGAAACACCGCTCATCGCTAAGGGGCGCGCGCTCTTCAACGACCCGAAGCTGTCGGCCGACGGCAAGTGGTCGTGCGCCTCCTGTCACCCGAACTATGGCCACACGAACAACAAGACCTACGTGGGTGTGGACGTGGTGCCGGACGGTGACCCCAAAGGACGGAGCACGCCGACGCTCTGGGGCGCCGGCACCCGGCATGCCTTCTCGTGGGCGGGGACCGCGCCCAACATGCAGGCCAATATCCGCGGCATCATCGTCAACCGCATGAAAGGGCCGGAGCCGTCGGCGGAAACGCTCGAAGCCCTGGTCGCCTACGTGAGCTCCCTCGGCTATCCTCCGAACCCCTATCTGAACGCGGATGGCACGCCGTCAGCGGCCGCCCCCGCCGCCGCCAAGCGCGGCTACGCCGTGTTCATCCGCGCGGGGTGCCAGGCGTGCCACCTGCCCCCCGTGTACGACAAGAAGGACGTGGAGGATGTCTTCTCGGGCGGGACGTTCAAGGTCCCCTCGCTGCGTGTCGTATCTCTTACCGCTCCCTACTTTCACGACGGCCGCTTCCCGACGCTCGAGGTGACGGTCGGCTATATGTGGCAGTACATGCAGAAGGCGGGGACGACCGAGAAGCTGACAGAGGGCGACCTCAGCGACCTGGTGGCCTTCCTGCGGATCCTGTGAGGTGACGTTGATTCACTAGGGTTCGCAGGCCAGGCCCTCGGCGTGGAGGCCGCACCGGAGGATGGCCGCCCCCTCGATGTCGCGCAACGTCGCCGTCCAGCGTCTGCCCTGCCGGCGCATGGTCACGAAGCCGAACTCGGCCACGTTCAGGCCGCTGGTGACTTCCAGGCCGGCCATCTCGAGACCGGGCAACGGGGTCGTCACGCGCGGGTCCAGCTCGGTGCCACTGTTGCCCACGACGAGCTGCGGCGGACGGCGACGGCCAAAGCTCAAGGTCTCGAAGAGGTGGACGTGCCCGCCGATGAGGAGCCGAATCGCGGCGGGAAAGTCGTTCCCGGACGCCTCTTGCAGGACCACCTGGTCGATGAAGAGCTGCTCGACCCCGTTCTGCTCGCCCGCGTGTCCGAAGACGTAGATCGGCTTGTGGGTGACCAGCCAGCTGTTCCCCGTCACCAGTTGCCGCAGGGCATTGAATTGGGCCCGAAAAGCCGCGACCTGATCCGGTGGCTCTTCGAAGTCGTTGGCGATGGCCGAATCCAGGATGAGCAAATCCAGGTCGCCCAGCGGGATCTTGTAGGGCTCGGTGTAGTCCTCGCACCGTGACGGCATGGGGAGCGGATAGAGGAAACGAAACCAGGCGTCCCCCCCGCGCGCGCACGTTTCATGGTTGCCGCGCACGAACACCCACGGCGCCGCGCGCAACAGGGCTCGGGCGGGCGTGAAGAGGTCGGCCTGGAGGGTCGCCCAGTTGTGGCCGTGGGGGCTTCCGGCGCACCCCTCATTCCCCGGGGGACAGGGATCCTCGCGATAGATGTAGTCGCCGACGTGAATGACCAGATCGGGACGCCAGCGGGCCGCCTGCTGCGCGATCTCGGCGAAGGGCCACTGCGTCGGATCGTTGCACGCCTGCGCCTCGTGCCCTTCAATCCGACAGCCGGCATCGCCAATGACGACAATGCGCGTGGGATGCCGCTTGAGTAACGGCAGCCGTTGCCTGCCGATGAACGCGGACCGAGTCCACCCAGGCACGTCGGCCTCGCACACGAGGACGGGGAAGTCCGGTGGCGTCGGGCGCGCCCGTTCCCGCATCGGCTCGGCATGGCCGTCCAGCCTCACGGCGGGGCAGGCCGCCTCATTCGTGATCGCGCGCGCGATCACGCCCGATGGACCGAGCTCGGTCCAGACAATCGGCGGCGACGCGCCGATGGGCGAGGCGGAGGCGTGCGCGAGGTTGAGCACCGCGAGGACGACCAGGTTGACCAGACCTCTCCACGCGCGGCGCCCAGCCCTCTTGCTCTCCATGCTCACACCCTCCCTCGGCGCTATTTTCGTCGAGAGCCAGGCACGAGGTCGAGAGGATCCGCTCCGCACCGAGGGGCTGAACAGGCGGCCGGGCTCGCCCGCGGGGAGTCTATACCGTGGATGAAAATCACCTATTGAACGGGTAAAATATATCCATGCTTCGACGTCACATCACCGAGGCGTTGGATACCGCTCTTCGAGACACACCGGTCGTGCTCCTGGTCGGACCCAGGCAGGCGGGAAAGTCCACGCTTGCGCAGACACGCGTCCCGCCCGAGCGTTACGTGACGCTTGATGACGCGACGACGCTGTCGGCCGCCCAGCGGGACCCGACGGGGTTCTTGGCGCCCTTCGACGAGCTGACCGTCATCGATGAGGTCCAGCGGGTGCCAGAGCTGTTGCTGGCGCTCAAGGTCGCAGTGGACCGCCGTCGTCAGGCCGGGCGTTTCCTCCTCACCGGCTCTGCGAACGTCCTTGCCGTCCCGCGGGTAGCGGATTCCCTGGCGGGACGCATGGAACTCCTGACGCTCTACCCCCTGTCCCAGGGAGAGATGCAGGGTCGGCGGGAGGGGTTCCTCGACGCGGTCCTCGGCGAGCAGCTCCCCAAGGCGCCGAGGGTGCCGAGCGGCCCCGACGTCATACGCCGGATCCTCCGTGGGGGCTATCCGGACGCGTACGGTCGGGCAGAGGGTCGCCGGCGTCGGTGGTTCGCCTCCTATATCACCACCGTCCTCCAGCGAGACGTGCGGGACCTGGCACACATCGAGAAGCTGACGGCGATGCCCGACTTGCTCGCACTTCTGGCAGCCCGGACGGGTGGCCTGCTGAACCTCGCCGACATCGGGCGAGGGGCCGGCGTCCCCTATGCGACGCTCCAGCGCTACATGGCCCTGCTGCAGACGACATTTCTCGTACGGATCATTCCGGCCTGGGCGACGAACCTCGGGAGCCGTGTCACCAAGGCGCCGAAGGTCGCCTTCCTCGACACCGGCCTGGCGGGGGCACTGCTGGGCGTGAGTGAGGCCCGCCTCCCTCAAGAACCCACGCGGTGGGGAGGGCTCCTCGAGAACTTTGTGGGAACGGAGTTGCTCAAGCAGGCCTCGTGGCATCCCGACGCGCCCGACCTCCACCATTTCCGGACACCGCAGGGCGCCGAGGTCGATCTCGTCCTCGAGTGGGACGGCCGGATCGTCGGGATCGAAGTCCGGGCGTCCCAGACGGTCACAGGTGGTGACCTCAAGGGACTCAGTGCGCTGGCCGAGCTGGCGGGGCAACGCTTCCACCGAGGGCTCGTCGTCTATCTCGGAGGTCGAGTCGTCGGGTTTGGCCAGAATTTTCATGCCGTCCCTCTGACCGCTCTGTGGGAGTGGTAAGCCACGAGACCCTGACCGAGCCTCTCGCGTATTCCCAAGAGAACCAGCCACCAATGCACCACCAGCAACGTCAGCGCGTCGACTAGCATGTTGCCTCAGGTCGGGTGGACGGCGGAATGCCCACGCCTAGGAAGCCAAGGACCGCACATTTTCCACGATCACTCGGTGCAGTCATCGGGCCGCTGATGGTGAGCCGGGCCGTTGTCGGCTAGAATGGCCGCCGACAGTCCATGCCCCCACCCGCTGTGCTGGCCTGGCTCGCTTGGGTCGTTCGCGTAGTGTCGCTGCTTGCGCTCGGCGGCTGCTTCCTGGTGTCGCGGGCCCCGGACAGACCCGACCCGGTGGAGTCTGTCTCGGGACCGGCCGTGTCTGTGGAGCGTTGCGCGGCCTGCCACGCGGCGGCCGAGCAGTACGCCAAGAGCCTCCACACGGCCAAGGGCATCCGCTGTGGGCAATGCCACACGCCGGGAGGCCATCCGAACTTCACGCAGCCGGTGGAGGACGGCAAGTGCGGAGGCTGCCATCAGCCCGCGTACCAGCAGACCCTCGCGAGCCAGCACTTCGCCGGCCGGCAGCTGCGTTCGCTGGACGGCGACCGGGCCGCGCGGGCCATGCTCCGCAGGGAGGACTTCGTCACCACCACGGCCGTGGGACGGCGCTTCGTGGGTGACTCGACCTCCGGTGACCTAGGCGGCCGCCTGTGCGCCGCGTGTCACTACGACGAGCATCGTCTCGGCCTCGCCGCCGTGCAGCGGGCCGACTTCTGCGTCGGGTGTCACACGGATCTTGAGAGGCACTTCCCCATTCCGACTCCGGGCCTGACGAACCGCTGCACGCGATGCCACGTCAGGGCGGGCACGACCGATAGCGGCCAGCCGCTCAACACGCACCGATTTGCCCGGCCGGGAGCGGAGAGGGCCGGACGGTGAACGCGCAAGAGGCATTCGACGCTGACCTGGTCCGCGCGACGAGTCGGCGACAGTTCCTGACTCGTCTCATCCGCGCTTCGAGCGCCGCCGTTCTGATGTCGTCGCCCCTGGGCTGCGGGACGCTGCGCGGCGGGATCGAGCGCTGGCGGCTCGGCGACGCGGCGCCCATCCTCACCTCCGTCCAGCAGGAGGTCGTCGCCAAGATCATCGACGGCTTCAACCCACCCGACACGGAGATCCGGCAGCGGCTGAAGAGCGAGGATCCGGACTACGACCCGGTCGCCGCCTACGCGGCGTTCGCCTGGGCCCACGGCGACGAGTTCCTGGCCAACATGCGCCTCCTCATCAACTTCCTCAACGTTCTTCCCACCTTGACTCGCACCTTCGCCACGCGCCACGGCCTCCCGGCGCGCCTGGAGCTCCGGCGCTTCCACCCCGACGATGCCAACCGCTACTTCCTGTTCCTGCGCGACAGCAGCTTCCGGACGCTGCGCAACATCTTCACCGGGGCGAGGTTCATCGGGACGGCCCCCATCTACACCAACGAGAAGGTGACCTGGGCGGTCATGCGCTATCCGGGGCCGTGGCTCTTGGATCCGGCGAAGCCCCTGGCGGATCGCGCGCAGCCCACATCGTTCGACATGGCCCGGGAGACCGACGAGAACGTGGCCCTCCTGGCGCGCCACGTGGTGGCTCACGACGCCCTGCGCACGGGCCTCGAGGCCGCCCGGGTCGTGGGCGGAGCCGGTCATCTGGTCCTGGAAACCGACGTGGTCGTGGTGGGCTCCGGAGCGGGAGGGTCGTTCGTGGCCGCCGAGCTCGCGGCCAGGACCGATCAGCGGATCCTGATTCTCGAGAAAGGCGACTTCATCGAGCCCGCCGAGTTCCTCCAGCGCGAGCGGCTCATGATGCCGCGCATCTTCGACACGGAGTTCTCGGTGACCCAGATCTTCGGTCGGGAGATCCCGACCGTCTCCACGGCCGTGGTGACCGGCAAGCTGGTGGGCGGCTCCGCCACCATCAACCACGCGCTCGCTTTCGCGCCGCCCCGGCCAGTCATCCGAGACTGGCGCGATCTGCAGGGCGCGGAGTTCGGCTACGACGACCTCACCCCCCACTTGGAGGCCGTCGCGAAACTGCTGCGGATCGGGCCCGTGCCCGAATCACAGATTTCGGGCAGCAATCTCGCCCTGCGCCGCGGAGTGCAGGCGCTGGGCCTCCCCCATCACGGCCCCACCCAGCGCAACGCCCATCAGTGCATCGGATGCGGCTACTGCGACCTGGGCTGCCGCTACAACCGCAAGCTCACTCCCCTCAACATGGTCTTGCCCATCGCGGCGCGACACGGGGCCCAGGTCGTGGCGAACTGCCGGGTGGACGAGCTGCTCCTCGAGCGGCTACCCGATGACGGCCGCGCCGGGCGCACGCATCGGGTGACGGGGGTCATGGCGTGGTTGACCGATTCGCGCGGCACCAACCGGGAGCTCGTCGAGATCCGCGCTCAACGCGTGGTGCTGGCGGCCGGCCCCTTCGCATCGCCGCGCATTCTCATGCGCAGCGGCGTGCCACGCCTGCGCCTCGCCAAAGGGTCGGAGCGTGCGGTGGGGGAACGCTTCTCCACTCACGCCACGATCACCTTCTGCGCCGACTTCGACGAGCCCCTGTACCCCTCCGCCGCCACGCCGCCCATGGGCTACGTCGTGAAGAAATACGACGTCGACGATCAGGCGGCGGCGAATCCCGAACACGACCACGTCCGCTACGCCCTGGAAGGCATGCTGAACCATCCACTGGCCCACGCCCAGCTCGTCCCTTACGAGTCGGCGGAGAGCCACCAGGCCTTCATGAAGCGCTTCAACCAGACCATGACCCTGGCCGTCATGTTCCGCGATCGGCCGGTCGGGCGCGTCACCCCCGGAGGCTTCGAGTACGCACTGGCCGAAGAGGATCAGCCGGGCTGGCTCGACTCCCTCCGCACAGGGGCCCGCATCATGTTCGCGGCGGGGGGCCGCCGCGTCTTCTTCAACAGCCATCAGCCCCTGATCCTCAACGCGCCCGAGGAAATCGACGCGGCTCTGACCCTCGATCTCGTGCGGCAGCAGCGCATCCTGATCACGAGCGGCCACCCCATGGGCGGGTGTGCGCTCGGGGGTGATGCGAAGCGCGACGTCGTGGATTCGCGCGGCCGCTCCTGGGACGTGGATGGCTTGTACGTCGCCGACTCGTCCATCCTGCCGACCTCCCTCGGCGTGAATCCTTGCTACACGATCTACGCGCTGGGACGGTACATCGCCCACCGGATGGTGGACGAGCCCCGCGCGTAAGGCTCTGAGGCGATGAGCGTGGCAGCTATGGCCGCCCTCTGCGTGCTCGTCGGCTTAGCGTGCGGCCTCGTCACCGCCGCTCACACGACGCCGCTTCCCCTGCCCGATGATCACGAGCGCCGGCTGGCCGCGGGCGAGATCATCCTTCTCGACACGTTGCCGCCCGGGGCCAGCCGGGACGCCCAGGGGGGAACGGCCGTCGCCCTCGTGCGCGCGCCGGTGGAAACGGTCTGGAGCATCCTCGTCGACTACCCTGGCCACCCACGCTTCTACCCGCGTCTGGTGAGTGCCGAGGTCCTGAAGGCCAGCGAGGGTCACGCGCTCGTGCGCTACGTGGTGGCGATCGGGTTGCTATCCTTCAGCTTCCACATGGACAAGTATCAAGACGCCCTGCGCCGCCGCATCGAGTGGCAGCTCGCGACGGGCCACTCCAACAGCCTCTTCCGGGAGAACTCCGGCTACTGGCAAGTGGATCGGCGTGACGGGGCGAGCCTGGTGACGTACGCGCTCGCCGTCCGCACCGTCCTGCCCGCCTTTCTCACGCGAGCCGCCGAGCGGGACAGCCTGGTCGACACGATCAACGGGCTGCGCCGGCTGGCCGAGAGGAGCTGAGGGATCTCGGCTACGGCGAGCGTGGCGTGGCGCGATCGTGCCAGCGGGCCAGGGCCGCCGGCGCCCACCAGTTCCAGCGGCCCAGGAGCCGCATGGTCGCCGGCACCAGGAGCGCGCGCACGATCGTGGCGTCCAGGACCACGGCGATTCCCATGCCGATGCCGATGGCCTTGATCACCACGAGGTCAGCCATGGCGAAGCCGAAGAAGACGGCGGCCATGATGGCGGCCGCGGCGGTGATCAATCGCCCCGTGCGCTCGAGCCCCGCGCCGACGGCGAGCGTGTTGTCACCGCTACGCCGATACTCTTCGCGGATCCGGGAGAGGAGCAGGACCCCGTAGTCCATCGATAGGCCGAAGATCACGCAGAACATGATGAGAGGGGTGGCGGTCTCGATGGGGCCGGGCGTGAAGTGAAGCCAATCGGCCAGGTGTCCGTCCTGGAAGATCCACACCAGCGCCCCGTACGAGGCACTGATCGAGAGGAAATTCATGACCACGGCTTTGAACGGGAGCAGGATCGAGCCCAGGAGGACGAACAACACGCCGTAGGTGACGATGGCGATGAAGGTCACGATCCACGGCGCCCGCGCGCGCACCAGGCCGAGGAGATCGAGGTCGAAGGCCGAGTGGCCGGTGACCAGGAGGCGCGATCCCTCGGGCGGGGGCACCTGCCGGATCTGCCGCACGAGATCGCGGGCCAGGTCGCTGCTGGCCGGGTACGGCGTATGGACGACGAGAAGGGCAATGTAGCGGCCCATCGTCTGCTTGAGCGCGTCCTCGATGGCCGGCGGGCGCGCCGCGGCGGGCATGGCCGCCAGCGTCTGATACTGGGCCAGGGTGATCGACGGGTCCAGGTCGACGAAGCTCTCCACCCGGCTGACGTGGCGCTGCGCCGCGAGCCGGCGGCTCAGGTCGTACAGCGCGGCGATCTGCGGCGCCGCGAGCGGCGACGTCGCGCCCCAGTCGAGGACGACGATGATGCGCGCCGTCTCCTGCCCCGAGAACTCACGGTGCATGAGATCCGCGCCCCGCCGCGATTCGGCGTGGGGCGGGAGCATGCCCACGTCGCTCGCGGCCAGGCGCATGCGTGCGAATGGAGAGCCGAGCAGGAGGAGCACGGCGGTCACGGGCACGAGGACCTGCCAGGGATGGGCCATGACCACGGTCGTGATGCGTACCCAGACGCCTCGCCCCGCCGGGCGTTGTCCGCGCGGCCACGGCAACCTCAGGGCGTCCACCCTCGGCCCGAGGACTGCCAAGAGCGCGGGCAGAAACGTCAGGCCATAGAGCACGGCGAACGCGACGACAATCGTTCCGCAGAGTCCGATGGATCCGAGGTTGCCGAGTCTCAGAGCGTAGAGGCCCAGCAGTCCCACGGCAACGGTGAGGCCGGAGAAGAGGATGGCCTCTCCCGCCGTCGCCATGGTGCGGCCGAGCGCAGCGGCCGGGGGTCCCAGACGGATCTCCTCGCGGTACCGGCTCACGATGAACAGGGAGTAGTCGATAGCCACGGCGAGGCCGATCATCGTGATCACGTTAGGCGCGTAGACGGACACCGACGTGACGCGCGCGAGCATCACCGTGCTGGCCATCCCGCCGGCCACGGCCAGCAACCCGACGCCAAACGGCACGGCCGCCGCCACCACGGAACCAAAGACCAAGAGCAGCAGAACCGGCACGACGGGCAGGATGACCAGCTCGGCCCGCACGACATCGCGTCGGGTGAACTCCGTGAAGTCGTGGTGAAGCGCGAGCGGACCCGCCGCGGTGACCGTGAGCAGGTCCGAACGCACGAGTGGCCGGAGCTGGGAGTAGGCCTCGCCCCCGGCCGCTGCGAAGATCATGGACTCCACCGCCGTGGCGTGTTCCCGTAGCTCCACCGAAACCCGGGTGTGGCGGCCGTCGCGCGACAGCCGCTCCGGGGCGGGCGGGGCGATGTCCCAGGCGGTGCGAACTGCTGCCAGCCGCGGATGGCTCCGGAGCGGCGCGAGGGCGCGCTCGACCTCCGCCTGAAAGGCTGGGGTAGTGGCGGTCAATGTGGGGTGGCCGAAGATGAGGTCAAAGGATAGCGGGCGGGGCGGCAGGTCGCGTTCCATCAGCGCGAGGGCGCGACCGGATTGCGTCTCTGCGAGGAGAAGGGCGCTGTCGAACCGCCCGCCTCGGCTCACCAGCCAGAGTGAGGTGGCCGAGGATAGCACTGACAGGATCAGGATGGCCCAGCGGTGCCGGTAGACGAAGACCCCCCAGGACGCGAGCACGCGCGGGTGTCTAGGGGCGGGCGCTGGAATCGCGTGTCGTGGGGCAGTCGCCCGCGGGGCCCGCGGCAGGCTTCGCCAGCCTCGCTAGGTATCGGAGGCGCTCCTCGGCCTCGCTGATCGGAGATGCGCCACGCATCATCGCTCGAGCCACGTCGAGCATCGGGTAGCCGCTATCGGCCTCCTTCTGGAACCGGCGGGCGAACGCTCCGCTGCGGATATCCTCGAGAATTGCCCTGAAGCGCGCCGCCATCTTTGCCCTGTCCATCTCCAGGGTGCGCGTGATCCCGCCGAATACCGCCGTCGGCCCGTGGTCCTCGGAAGCGCGAAAGAAGCCCGTCTCCCGAAACCTCTGGAAGACCGTCTCCATCTCGCCCGACATGTACATCTCCAGCACCAGCGCCTCGGGCGCGATGCCTGCCTCAAGGCCGACCTCGAAGGCGATCATGATTGCCGTTCCGAGGAGAGGCCCGATGGTCTGCTCGATGAACAGGTCGAGAGTGGCCTCCGTAGCGGCACTCATCTCGACGGCCCCGGAGCCCAGCACACCCAGGGCATCAGCCAGCCCCAACATGCGCGGCCGGGCGCGGCCGCTGCGATCTGCTTCCACTCCGACACACGCCCAGAAACCCTCCCCGGTCTGGTACCGCCCGCGCGCCGCCCCCCCCGACATGCGCGGCGCGACGAGGAGCACGTCGACCGCTTCGGGCGGGCGGGCGAGGCCAAAAGCCAAACTGTAGCCGGAGCCAAAGGCAACGGCACCCCCCGCCCGCAGGGCGGGAACGATCTCACGGGGGAAGACCTCCGGGATCACCTCGTCGGGGAGGAGCACCCAGACGATGTCGTCCGCCGCCGCCACGGCGATCGGCACGACCTCGAACCCATCCGTGCGCGCTTGGTCTGCATACTCGTCCGGCCGGTTCCCGATCCGGACCTTCACACCGGAGTCGCGGAGGTTCAGGGCTACCGTGCGGCCCAGGTGACCGTAGCCGAGGACGGCCACCGCCTCTCCAACAAGTGCTCCCGACGGCACGTCGGCCGCTCCGTACACGCGACAGGATTCCATTGGAGGCCTCCCCTTCTCACCTGCCACGCTACCACCTCGACGCCTTCTCTACCGCCACAACGAGGACCCGAGTATAGCTCACGCTGTCGGCTTGTGGCCGTTGCGCGGGTGTCTCTCGCCGCTCCCTTTGCCGCGGTCGTGGCGCGGACCCTCGCCGCGGGGATCCCGAGCAAGTAGCCATCGAGACGGTGGCCTCATGATGCTCATCGTGATCCTTCTCTTCAACGCGCTTCGCCAGCCGGCCAGCATCTTCATGACGGTGCCGCTCGGCATGATCGGCATCACCGCCTCCCTGCTCGCGACCCGGCAGCCCTTCGGCTTCATGGCCATTCTGGGTGCTCTCAGCCTGGTGGGCATGCAGATCAGGAACGGCATCGTGTTGATCGAGGAGATCGACAGCCAGATCCTGAGTGGGAAGGATCGGTTCGAGGCCATCCTCGATGGGTGCGTGAGCCGCTTGCGTCCGGTGGCGATCACCGCGCTCACCACTGTGCTCGGGATGATCCCGCTCCTTTCCGACGTGTTCTTCGTGTCCATGGCGGTGACGATCATGGGCGGGCTCGCCTTTGCCACCATCCTGACCCTGCTCGTAGTGCCGGTCCTCTACGCCGTGATGTTCCGCATCCCGTCGCCAGCGGGGCAGGCCAAGCCTGCACGCCCGCCTCGTTCGTCGCTCGCCGAAGGGCCGGCTCAAGCGCCCCGAACGCCGAGGTCCGGTCCACCTTCGTGCAATTTTTGTGTCGTCTCGTCACGCCACCACGTTCACGGTACGACGGCAAGGAACAAGAACACGAAAAAGAGGAGGAGCTGTACGGCCCCCTGCATCAAGTTGGTCCGGCCGGAACCGACACCGATCGTG
>Ga0187893_10004730_pt1 | contig 25478 bp, 57 predicted proteins | sample MA1701074metaG_FD_139574 | JGI IMG/M metagenome (GOLD analysis project Ga0187893, IMG submission 139574) | White microbial mat communities from a basaltic lava cave in the Kipuka Kanohina Cave System on the Island of Hawaii, USA - MA170107-4 metaG ... | reverse complement strand
GGGGGGGGGGGGGGGGGGGGGGGGGGGGGGGGGGGGGGGGGGGGGGGGGGGGGGGGGGGGGGGGGGGGGGGGGGGGGGGGGGGGGGGGGGGGGGGGGGGGTGTGGGGGGGGGGGGGGGGGGGGGGGGGGGGGGGGGGGGGGGGGGGGGGGGGGGGGGGGAGGGGGGGGATCAGGGCGCTGAGGAGGGCTCGGAAGGTGGCTGGGGGGCGGCGTGGGGCTGGTGGAGGCGGCGGCAGGGAGGAGGCTGGTGGGCCGGGGCCGGTGGTGAAATTGGGGTGGTTGGCGGGGGCGCTGAAGTGAGTGAGGGGGATTTGCTGGAGGGAAAGTCGGGGACGGGGGCGGGTGCTGGTGGTGACGGAAGGTGCGTGGGAATCGCTGCGGGAGATGATGTTGGAGAGCGGGTGCCGGGAGTTGGTGGAGCGGGTGAGTTGAGGGTTGGCGGTTTTGCTGGAGGGAAAATGGTGGTGGCGGAGATGGGTAGGGCCAGAGTGGTGGAGCTGCTGGGGGCGCCGGCCGTCGCTGGGTGGGGGAGGTGATGCCAATTACCCGTATCGAGATTGACTTCGCGCTGCCGGTGGAATTGGAGGATGCGCATTACCGAGCGTTCGACAAGATCCTGGGCGACATCTGCGACAAGAACTGCCCCGAGGGCTGGGTGTTCTGGCCCGCCGGGCAGGGCAGCAAGCCGCATTTCTCGCAGGCAGATTCCGAGTTCCTCGGGAAAGAGATAGAACCGAACGCGCCTGCGACCGGTGAGCCGACTTGGGATGATTCGATCTTCTACGTTGAGTGCGCTGCGCGTGAGGCGTATCCCGAGGAGGTCGAGCGGAAGCGTGCGCGGGCGCAACAGGCTGAGGAGCGGAAGCGCCGATTGCTCGTGAGGCTGGCGCATTGGCTGCATGTCCACGGCTACAAGCGCCTTTCGTGGCTGGTGGCTGATCTGGACTTTCTGAAAGACCGGTTTGTCAGGAGGTTTACGGGCTAATGGTCGGCGACAACTACAAACCGAAACCGCCGCGCATCCTGCGGAGCACCGTGAAGAGCGATTCAACGAACAAGCTATCGGTATCTTCTGAGCCTGAAGTTATCGAGCAGATCGCCGTCGATTTGAACTGGTGGGAGTCATGCGAGGAGCGCCCCGCGCTTACCGAGCAGGATCGCGCCTACCTGAACTCCATCATCATCGGACAAGCGATTTGCCCGCGAATGGCCTTCCTGCGCAACGAGGAGCGGGCACGCAAGCTGCTGGGCCTGGAAGGAGGTTCGCTAGATGACGGCTACAAATGACTTTCCTACGATCAATGAACAGGAAGACCAGCTACTTGCTGCTGGCTGGCAGCGAGTCACGCGGACGATATGGAAATCCCCACTCCCTGGAGGGAAGTTATACCTTGGACCACACGGAGCCTGGCGGATTGCCAAAGAACTCGGGCTGATACTGAACACAGGTGAGCGCCGCTTTTTGGCGCATGCTAGCTGCGACTTGTGCGGCGACCGTGGCGCGACGTACGTAAAACTTCGCGGCGGATTTCGACGGCTGTGCAACCATTGCGCGAACCTGGTTGAGGATGCCGGGCTGGCAGTTCAGCCGGATATCGTCAGGCCAGCGAGCAGCAGTTCTAGCGATTGGGAGAATCTGCGCCCTGATGGGACAAAACACAGGGAGGCCAAGCCGTGACGGCGCGGGCCCGATGGGCGGTGGTTGGCATTTTACCGATTGTTGATGGAGTCGAGCGGCCGCTGCGGGCCACAGGAGATTTCCGAAAAGGAGAGGAAATGGATACTCGTCAAATTGCGGCCATTTGCCACGAGGCAAACCGGGCCTACTGTGCTTTGCTGGGAGACTTGTCCCAGCCGACTTGGGAGAACGCTCCGGGGTGGCAGGTTGAATCCGCCATCAACGGCGTGCAGGCGCACTTCGACGCGCACCGTAACGGCCTACCGCTGTCGCCTTCGGCCAGTCACGACGCATGGCTGGCGGAGAAGTTGCGCGACGGCTGGAAGCACGGGCCGGTGAAGGATGCCGAGAAGAAGGAGCACCCCTGCATTGTGCCGTATGAAGAGTTGCCGTTCGAGCAGCGGATGAAGGACTACCTGTTCGGGGCCATTGTGCGTGCGTTCGCGGAGGCCGAACAGGCGGAGACGGCCCGGCATAGGAGGTCGCCCGACACAGCGTCGCGGGCTGGTGGCGCCGGCCGCGGACCGCAAAATAGCTATTGACGTATAGTGCGGTATGGGTTATATTGATTCTCGTGCGAACTGTTTTCGAGATCAAGACCTGTCCGCACTGCGGCAAGCCGCTTCCGGAAGAAAAGTTCGAACCGATGCCATGGTGGGGCATCCCGGTCATTATTATAGTGATCATTCTGGCGGTTACCACGCTGTTGTCGATCCTGGAATGGTTGACCGGCGAGGAGACGCTGCTGAAGATCCTGATCGCCAAGGCGAGATTCTTCAGCGAACTTGCCCGGAGGATCTGGTGACTGGCAAAGAGCGGCTGTGAGACCGGAATAGAACATGAAGAAGATTCCGACTTTGTTCGAGCGTGATTGGAACGGCGATCACAGCCGCGTCTTGAATGTCGTTCATCCAGGCTGCGAATGGGTGCTGGCCGGCGAAGGCATTGCGACCCAGAAACTCGACGGGACCTGCTGCCTGGTCCGCGACGACAAGCTCTATAAGCGCAGAGAACTGCGCCCGGGGGATGCTCAGCCGTCCGATTTTGAATCCGTCGATCACGATGAAGAAACCGGCAAGACTGTCGGCTGGGTTCCGGTCGGCGACGGGCCCGACGACCGCTGGCACCGCGAGGCATTCGCCGATGAACACAAAGGCGATGTCGGGCCGCTGGCGGACGGGACCTATGAACTGATTGGCCCGAAGATCCAGGGCAATCCGGAAGGCATTCCCTACCACGCGCTTGTGCCGCATTCCAATACTGGTGTCCTGCCGGCGCCGCGGACGTTTGATTCGCTCAGGATCTGGATGGAAGGCCGGAACATCGAAGGAATCGTGTTCCATCATCCGGACGGCCGGATGGCGAAGCTGAAGTTAAGGGATTTCGGGTTGAAGCGAGCCAAACCGTGACGGGCAAAGAGCGGCGTGCGTACTTGCGCGAGCGCGCGGGAGCGCAGCCGCCGCTTGACCGGCACATCGCCGCGAAGATGGCGCAGTTGAAGGGGAATTGATGCCGAGCGCCGAAGTCAGGATAATTATCCCGCCGAATGCGCTCGGGCGCCGGGCCTTCCCGCAGAAGCCAGAGTTGTCCGAATCTGGACAAGAACAAGTTGGAGCATCACGTTAATGCCGAGCGCCAAGCCGATCCTGAACTTCATTGTCGACCGTGCTCTGTTGCGCAAGCTCGACGATTTTCGCTTCACGCACCGGTTTTCCACGCGGGCGGCCGCGGTGAAGTGGCTGATCGAGTACGCGCTGCGGGCGGGGCCGAAGCCGAGAACTGGCGGGAACGGGAGACCGGCGGGCCGATGAAGCTCTCTGACCGCCTCCAGGCTGAACGCGCCTTCGTCGAGCACACCCTGGGCGACTCCGTGATCTGCACGCGCTGCGAGGCCACGCTGAAGACATTCGCCGCCGTGTGTTCGGCTGGCCTATCGGACCCGTGCCCTGGGTTCCTGGCGATTGAGAAGGCGAAGAGCGAGTTCGCGCTGGGCGGCGAAGCCCGGAGCGGAGGCGGCCATGAGCGCTGAGTGGTTCCCGTTTGTGACGCGGAGGGCCGGGTAATGCCGATTCTCAACGATAACTCGTGCCATTGGCTTTCGGTGTGCTGCGATGAGTGCCGCGCCTACTACCTGTCCCAGGGTAGCGACCGCGACGAGTGTCTGCACGAATTGTCCGTGCTCGGCTGGCTCGTCAGCGACGAGCGCACGCTGTGTTGGGCGTGCAGGGACGCATCGGAGACTCCCGTGCCTGAGCGCAACCTGAACGCCGATGTCGCCCGGCCCAGCGCCCGAGCGCAAGACGAAGATTGCTTGCGGTGGCGCCGGCCGAGCGGCTCCGATCAGGCGAAATTCCTGACGCCGGCCCAGAAGGCCCACACGCTCGCGGCGTGGAAGAAGAAGCTGGCGGATCTGCCGGCGGATTTTCCGGCGGAGGGATTGCCCGGGATGGGCTGGCCGGATCCACCGATGGCGTACTGGTGCGACCTTATTAATATGTTGCCGGGAGTGGTGACGGACCAGTCGTGTACCGGGCACCGGTTTGCGGCGGATCACCTGACGGACGGAGAGCTATGGCTGTTGCTGGACCGGCGGGCGGCGTCGCGATGGGAGCGGTGGGCGCCGCGGCTGGCGTTGTATTCGTGGATTACGAGTGTGGGGCGGCGGTATTCGGAGTACGGACCGGACGTGTTCACGGTGACGTTTTTGGGCCTGGGGCACGGTAAAGCGGCGCTGGAATCTTCGATGACGCTGATTCTGGAGTTCTTGGCGGACCTGACGAAGCGGCCGTGGTGGTGGCGGCGTAGATGAACTTCGCACGGAGAGCGTTTCTGTTTCTGTTGGGCGGGGCACAATTGGCCTGCGTCACTGAGAGCAAACAGGCCACGGCGGACCACACGCCCGTCGAATGGAAGCACGGCTGGCAAACCAAGTACGTCATTGGGACTCGCTACAAGAATGAACTGATGGGATCGAACATCGGCTTCAAGTTCCCGCATCATCCGAATCATTGCGACCGCGATGAATTGGTGCGGTTCATGGAGCAGCACAAGGGCGAGCCGTATCAGATGGGTGGCTATCCCGGCGCTGAGATGTTCGTGCTGTTCGATGACGTGACGGATAAGGAATCCGCCAACGTGAAGCTGAGGGCCATTCTGCCCGCGCTGAGCCACCTTATTGTGGAGATCGGGGGCAAAAGATGATCGCCCGCTTGCTACAACTCGCCGTGGTGCTGTTCGTGCTGCACCAGACCGCCGTCCGCTGGTGGCTGGCGCGGCCGGTGGAGGCAATCGAGCCGCCGGAGTGGAGCAAGTTGGCTGCGCCGACAAATTCGATGGTGATGCTGAGTTGCGAGTACCACCAGGGGAAACTCGCCATTGTCCGGCTTGCGTCTTCTCCATATGACACCTATCCCGAGAACTTGGTAGCTACATCGCTGTGTCAAGAAGATGGCGCAATTGCGGTCGAGTTCCCGTGGATCACAAACGAGCCGGTGCTGATTCGCTGGAAGGATTCGCGGATCGAAAGGAGAACGCTACGATGACACGGTTGCTTCAGATCGCTCTGGCCGCCTTTGTTCTCGCGCAAGTGTATGTTCATTGGTGGTATCGCAGACCAATCGGCAGTATTGAGCCGCCGGGGTGGGCGCGGGTGGACCCGGCGCATCACAGGGCGGCGTTCAAGCGGATCTCGCCGGGGAAGCCGGGGGAATGTCTTGTCGAGGCTCCGCATGGTGGCTATCGGTGGGGGCGGTGCTCATGGACCAGCAGTGGCGTCATGTCGATAGGCGCAGGTTCCATAATGCTGGATTCGCCAGATTGGTATCCGGTAGCCGAAGCCACAACGCCAGCGACAACATTGCTCAGGGACTCCACCGGCATCGACTTCAGCGGGGGCGGAACGCAATGACACTGGAATCGCGGCTCTGTCGAAAGCTCGGTTGGCTTTTGGTGGTCACTGCTTGGGGCTTTGCTATGGCCGGAAACGGTTGGGCATTGCTTATGACTATTCTGCTCGTCGCCGCATGTTGGGGCGCGTCTGCTGTTTACGACGCAGAAGCAGCCCGCCTCGACCGGGAGCGTGGACGATGAGGACGGTGCGGGTGACAGTGATGACGCTTGCGCTTCTGTGTGGCGTGTTTGTGATTCACACTATCTGCATGATCGCGGACCGCGAGCTTTCAAGTGAAACACGCGCTGTCATCAATGGCGCGATCCTTAGCGCCGTAGCCGTCGTAGGGGGTTGGTTGTTCACGGAGAAGGGCCGGCGCTGGCCGTGGGAGAACTGATGAGCGATCACATTCAGCAACCTGACGGAGCACAGGCGATAGTTGCGCTCTTGGACGCCTTGGAAACCTGCCACATCTGCAAGGGCGTGCTTAGTTTGGATGATGGCAGCCCAACCCACTGCGAGAACTGCTCTTGGGATTGCGATGAGCACGACGAGCCGGAGTGCGTGCCGTTGTACGTTCTGCACCGGAATGCTCGACAGGCCATCGCCGACCTTCAGCACCAGCTCGCCGCCATCAAGGCGGAACTGGCGAGGGCGCTGGAGGGGCTGAAGATACTACGGGCGTACTTTGACAACGCCGCTGATTTCAGGGATATGGCTCCGACGTTGGACGCGCAACTAACGGACCCAGACAACAACACACCAATGGTCGTATTTCTTGACGCCATCCTCTCCACCCCCGGCGCGGAGGCCGCGATGAAGTGGCTGGAGGGGGAGAAGGCTAAAGCGATCTCCCAGCGCCTGCCGCCGAAACCTACTGGTTATGGTTGCGCTGAAACGGCCAGAGCGCCTGGGATGTGCGCCAAGTGCGCCCAGCCTATATATGTGGGCGATGAGATCAGCCGTGACGATAGCGGTCCTGTACCAGTGGCTTTCCACATTCGGTGTGATACACGCTGCTATGCCTGTGGAAAGGATAGGGAGGCCCCAAATGCCTGACTGCCCCACCTGTGGTGCTGCCCACACTGACGCTGAGTTTCAAACTCTCTCTCCGACCACCCGAGAGGAACTTACAGCCCTGACCGCCGAGCGGGACGCCGCCCGCGAGGGGGCAGCGAGGCTCAGGGCTGTGCTGGAGAAACTACAGAGCCACATAGCCATCATCAATTACTTGCCTAATCCAGCAGGAGCCGTGTTTCCAGTTCCGAACGCAGAGATTTTTACAACGGGCGCTGCCGACATCATACTGGATGCCCTCTCCGGCTCCGCCGCCGCCCTCGACGCGGTGAAGCTCGACGCCGAGTTCCGAGGCTGGCGGACATTGTGGAGACCCATCAGCGCCCTCCTGGACCGCCTGGGCGTTCCGAAGTCCACGGTGGATGACGGCGCAGAGGAGCACGCCATCATAGTCCAGCGGATCGAGATGGCGGTGGCGCAGGCCCGGCGCGAGGGGGCGGCGGAGGTTTGGCAGACGCTCGCTACACGGATCAAGACATCGCCAGCCTGCGACGGCAAAACTGACGTTATCACGATTGAGGAATCCGAGGGCCACGCCGCCGCGCTCCGGGAGGGAAGAGATGTCTGAATGGTTCAACGACTTGGAACAGATGCGAGAGCATTGGGAGACGCTGCGGAACCAAGAGCCGAGCAACCCCACCAAGGAACATTTACAACGCGCTGAAGCTGAAGGTATGGACGCCAAACTCTGCAACCAAGCTGAGTACCGAAACCACTACAACCCTGAGACGCAACGCGCCCTCTATGGCGCCTGGCTGCGAGGTTATCGCCGTGGAGGGATGGGATTATGAGCGACCTCGCCCTCCGCGTGGCCCTGGCGATTGAGCCGGAGCCGGGACCAATCCCTGAGGATGCTTGGGAGAAGTACATGGCGGGTTCAGCCACTTACTCGCCGGGCCAGTGTTGGGAAATCACCTGCGACTATAACAAGGGCGATGCTGAAACTTGGGGGCCACGTGACTTCCCCTCCGATCGCAACCTCGCGCCGTTGATGTACAAGGAGATGGAGCGGCGTGAGCAAGAGAAGCCGGGGACTATTGTCCGCTTCACAAACGCCTTGGCGGGCGAAGTTATTACGTCCGCAACGATGTTGCATTGGGTGTTCGCGCTACTCAACGCCACACCGGAGCAAATCTGTCGTGCTTTTCTCGCGGCGGTCGGAGGGGAATAATGGGAGCAACCTCAATTGAATGGACCGATCACAGCGTCAATCCGATTCGCGCACGGAACAAAGCGACCGGGAAGGTCGGGCATTTCTGCGAAAAGATCAGCCCGGGCTGCAAGAATTGCTACGCCTCACAGATGCAGAAGGGGCCGTACCTCTCCGGCTTGGAGTACATCACTGGGAACCGAGACAAGGTGGAGTTCTTCCTGGACGAGAAGCGGCTGCACCAAGTCATACGGCGGAAGAAACCCACGAAGTACTTCTGGTGTGACATGACCGACATGTTCCTTGCCGACTATCCGGATGAATGGATCGACGCGTGTTTCGCAGCGATGGCCCTTACTCCGCAGCACACACACCAAGTGTTGACGAAACGCCCAGAGCGGATGGCGAAGTATTTTACTGGCGAGACATCGCCATACTTCTACGCCGCCACTCGAATCGAGAAGGAATCGTGGCGGCTTGCCTATAAGTGTGGAGCCGATCAGTCCATGATGGACTGGCCGCTGCCAGACGTTTGGCTTGGCGTTTCAGTGGAAAGCCAAGCGTACAAGCACCGCATCGACATTCTCCGCGAGACGCCCGCCGCCGTTCGCTTCCTCTCCATCGAGCCGCTGCTGGAAGGCATCGGCGATCTGGACTTGCGCGGCATTCACCTTGTCATCGTCGGCGGAGAGTCAGGACCGAAAGCGAGGCCATTCAATCTCCGCTGGGCTCATTGCATCATTGAGCAGTGTCGGGTCGCTGGCGTGGCTTGCTTTATTAAGCAGGCGGGGTCGAAGCCGTGTCTGCCATCGTGCGCCGATATCCAGTGCACGCACCCGGACTGCGACCCCGGCTGGCTGAAACTCAAAAACCGCAAAGGCGGCGATATGTCGGAGTGGCCGAAGTGGATGCAGGTCCGCCAGCTCCCGGAGGCCCGCCATGCCTAACTGGACCACGCCGGAAGGGCTCGCGAAGCTGAAGGCGCTGCACGAGGCGGCGACGCCGGGGGAGTGGGAGATTCGTGGCACCTCTGAGATATGCGTCTTCGGTCTAAACTGGGCGTGTGTCGCTGGCGCTCACAACCCACGGCCAGCAGATCGTCCCAATGATCCCCTTGCGCGGGCTGAACCGGCGGATATCCGCAACCCGCGCTTTGATGAAGCGTGCGCGAACGCTGAATTGATCGCCGCCGCCCGCAACGCCCTGCCCTCGCTCATCGCCGAGATCGAACGTCTGCGGAAGGCGCTGGCGTGGATGCACCAACACGGTGGGGCACTCTACCGAGACACGTCTTCCGAATGGAACTACGAACCTGCGGGAGGGCCGCTTCCTGGCGTCGGCGCGACGCCACTTGATGCAATCGAATCGTCAATCAACCTAGCCAATGCATCGGAGACCGCATGACGCAACCCTGCGTTGAGTGCGCCTTCACAAAAGGGACCATTCCCAATCAGACACCGCGCACGCTGTTGAAGGCCCAGCTATGCCTGATGACTGGCGGGATGTTCCATTGCCACATACAGGGCGATCCACAGCCGCCGTGCGCCGGGTACGTTGAGGCGCTGGCGAAACAGCCGACGTACCCGCCTTGGAAGCGGAAGTTGGCCGAAGCGATGACGGAACTACTGGAGCTGGCCGAAAGCGACCCGCGAGTGGGCGATGTGATCGAGCGCGACTTCCCGGCGATCATGCGGGCCATTTGCACCGAGACGGAGACCGCATGACGCAGCCAGCCCTCAAAGCGTCGGAAGGTCCGCCCGTCCTCTCGCTGAAGGCGCACCCCTTCGCCGCTTGGCAGGGCACGGCGTTCAAGGGGTATTAACTGGCGCGGGGACGCCCGGGTTGTGGACACCAGAACGGGGCAGGTATGGGAGTAGGATGACACAGCAATTCATTTCGGGGTTCCACTCCGGCGTCCAGTGGGCGATCGCCGCCCTGGAGTACGGGACACCCAAGACGGAGATATTCGCCCAAGCGCTGGAGGTTTTGGAGAGACTGGGCGTCGCATCGGATGAGCAGTTTGCGGTGACGATTGACGCCTACGCGACGGGCCGGGATATCGCGGACCGGAGGCGGGAGTGAAGCCGAGCCGCAAGCGAAAGGTTCGCGTCATTCACAACGCTCCAGGGAAGCATGGAAAGCAGGAACATCGGTTCTTCGAGACGGCTGAGGAAGCGCGGGCGTACATTGACCGCAACGCCGATCGGCGACTGCGCAACCGGAAAGGTCTGTCTGCCGACGAGGCAGCGCGCGACCTTGGCCGCCTACCACATGGAGGAAAAGACTACCTGGGAACTGGCGATGGCCGTGGCGCAACAGGCCGATACGGTGATGTTGCCCTTGACTATAATGGCTAGTAGGCTTAGACTTCCAGCCGGGCAAGGCATGATGCCTGACCGTAACCTCAACGCCGAGGTCGCACGGCGGATCTGGGGTGAGGAGTGCGTCACGATCAATGACGAAGGCGTTGTCTGGGTCCAGAGCGCCGAGCTGCGATTCTTTGGCGTCATTGCATTCGACACCGCTTTGGACGACTGCCACCGCCACATGCTGCCCGCCCTGGAGAAGCGCGGCCTGGGGGAGGAGTTCGTCGAGGAATTGATGCGCCGGTTGCCGTATGATGGCGACTTCCACGGTGATGCCGCCTACTGGTACCGCCAGTGTTGGCGCGTCTTCGGACTACCGCCCAGCGCCTGGTGCGAGGCGTTCGCCGAGGTCTGGGGAGATGAATGATGGAACCGCAGCGAAACGCGATTTGCTGCTCCTGTGGGCATTCTCATCCAATCACCAGGCACCACAAAATCCCACTCTCGCGCGGCGGCCGGAATGTCGAGTCCAACACCGTCGATCTGTGCCGGCCGTGCCATGAGCGAATCCACGGTGTTGGCAGTGGCTGCATCCACTACCCGGATCTGGCGGCGGCGGCCAATGCGTGCGCTGCCCACTGGGAAATCGTGCGGCTTTCTTGGCGAGGCCAAGTTCCATGGAAGGCGGCGGTTTTGTCCAGGTTTGGATCGCAACTGCTGAGCGCCTGGGATGAGCTACGTCACGTTCCGCCGGCGGCAATGAGTCCTGTTGTGGACGGCCGGGACTTCGATGGAGGGAAATCATGAGTGGACATACAGCGATGGTGGATAGGGGATCCCAACAGAGAGGCACATCGAAAAAGGCTTTGATACAAAGACTGCTCGAGCAAGACATGGAAATCCGGGATCTCAAAAGACAGCTCGCTCACGCCAAGAAGGCAGACAAGCCCAAGCCAGCCGAGCAAAAGCATGAGTCCTAGCCCAAGCGCCGTCGAGGTCTTCAGCCAGAACAACGGCGACGTCACCAAAGCCTACTACGAGCGCATGAATCAGCTCGGACCCGCCGGCCAATTGGCGGTCGCCTTGTTCCGCGCCCAGAAACGCTCCACGGCCGCCAAGAGCTACCGGCGCGGCCGCTTCCGGAGAGCCGCCTACGACGTCAAGACCTGGAGCATCCATGAGATCTCCCGGATCCTGGCGGCGCACGGCTCCGAGCTGGGCGTCACCTGGGGATGGAAGGAGGATCCGGCCGTTCTGTTCGACGACCGCGTGTCCCAGGTTCTCTACGTCGACCTGCCTGGCCACGGCCAGTGCTCATTCCACTCGCCGGACCGGGGAGATGGACCGGACTACTTGGGCGAGTGGTGCGGGAAGCACAACAGCACCGAGGTCATCCTGTCGTTCTGCTGGGCGGTGGAACGGAGTTGTTCAAAAGCTGAAACGCCTTCTGAATCTGCCGGCCAACCTGCGTCCGCCAGCGCCACGTAACCGGCTCCCATCGCTGCAAACCAGTCACCCGGCCGAACCGATGGACCTTCTCCCAGCAGGATTGCAACTCGGCGGCCGTATTGAATCCGCCGATCGCCTGGTGCGAGTTCCCAAAGAAGATGCGGAAGTCTGAGGGGATAGGCCGGATCCGGACAAGGCGCCTCATGGTGGCGGGATCGGAACCAGGAAGTACCGCTCGCGCACCCCGCCGATGATCTTGATCGGCCCGCCCTTCCACTTCGGGCTCGGATCAAACAGCAGCTTCCAATCTTTCGCGATGACCGCGTGAAATTCTCGCGGTTCATTCCGCTTGGGCCGGACAATGGCGATGTGATAACAGTTGTGCATCCGGAGGGCGCCCGTCACACGCAGCAGCCCATAGCCGCGCCGGCGGAGCCAGCGATGAGTATCGCGGTACCAGGTTTTCCTGGCGCAGAAGTTCGGCACTTTGGAGACCGGAATGCCGAGGAGATTGGCGATACAGGCGGCAAAGCAATTGCCCTTCGTGGGGCCGGTGATGGTCTGTTTGGCGAATGCCATGGCGACGCGTCCAATTCTGGACACGGCCAGTATATCAGAATAGTTCTTGCACTGCGACCGCTCGCATGATACCATCGTGCCGATGATCGTCATTACCGCCACCTGCGAGGGCGTGCATGCCGCCGAAGGATACTAAGGATGGAGCGGCCGCCGCGCTGGGCCGGAGGCGCTGGCAGGGCGTGTCCAGGACTGAACGGAAGAAGCAGATGCGGGAGCTGGCGCGGAAGCGCTGGGCTGGAAAGCGTAAAGGCAAGAAATGAAACGGGCCGCCATATTCTCCGATGATCACGGCAAGCGCTTTAAGCTCACCCGTGAATGGTCCTCGCCGATGTTCGCCCGCTCTCGCGGAACTGTGAATTTCATCATGTTGAATCCTTCCGTTGCCGATGATCAATCTGACGATCCGACGATCCGAAAGTGCATCGGGTTTGCCGACCGCTGGGGATATGCCGCGCTCGTCGTGACGAATCTAATCCCGATCATCAGCACCGATCCATGGAAACTGCCTCCGTGGCATGGTGTCGATTCCGAAAATCGAGCATATCTACTGGACTGCGCCAGAAAAGCCGATCTCGTTACTGTCGCCTGGGGCAGCGTTCCTGGGTCACTAGCAAAGCAAATCGCACTGGCGGAGCATATCTATCTTCTGCGGCATAGCACGGCAGTCAAATTCCACTGTATCGGTTGGACCCGTAAGGGCGACCCGCTGCATCCGTCCAGGGCGCCATACACTGATAGGCCGATTGTCTGGAACGGCGGATTCGATATTGACCGTCCAATACTGGACGAAGCGGGAGTGAGACGCGAATGAGCGTGATTCAGCGGGTCGGAAACACCGAGTTCTGGGAAAAGCCGCGCTGCCCGGACCAGCCACTCTTCGCCATGCCCATCTGCGAGGAAGCCGTTCTGGAAACGGCCTTCTCTCCGGTCTACGCCGGCCTGCGGAGGTTGAGCAAGGACGCGGCCAGCAATTGCGTCTCCCGCTATCGGATGCGCCGGATCCTGCCGGACAAACTGAATCCGCGCTGGCAAAAGCTGCCGTGGCCCGATGACGAGCGTATCATCATTAAGGACGCGGCCAGTTGCGCCAACAGCGGGGTCTGGCAGATCGCCAGAAACGACTACGCCAAGCACTACCTGAAGTACGCCTTCGGCGACGACGGGTACCGGATCATCGAGGAGTTCATTCCCGGGAATCAGTGGGAGCAGGATGGTTTCATCATCGGCGGCCGGATTCACTTCTTCAAGACGCTCCGGCAGTCCTGGGATCGGGAAGGCCGGAGGATCTGCGCCTATCACAACGAAACGTTGGTCGATATGCAGAGTCTGGTTACGGAGGCCGCTGAGGAAGCTGTGCGGGCGGTCGGATTGGATGATTGCCCATTCTGCGTCGAGATCCGGTTCGACACTGAGGCCCAGCCGAAAATCATCGAGATCGCAGCCCGGCTCGGTGAGGACCATGGCCTGCCGGATCTGCTGAACCCGGACGAGTATCCTTTATCGGTAGTCGAAAGATGTGCCGAACGGGCTATCGATTTCAAGACTGCGGAGGTATCTGGATGACGCGCAAACGATTCCTGGGCATGCTGGCGGCGAGCCCGCTCTTGCCCCAAACGACAGACACCGCGAGCCTCGCTGATCTGAAGGCAGGCAAGCAAATCGCCATCGCCGGGATCAATCTGGCTATGATCGAGGCCGAGGGCAACCTGCACTTCATCGCCAACAGCGATGAGCCTGGGTCCGGCGTCCTGATCGACGTGTTCCACAAAGTGAAGTGGACCTTGGGCGGGGGCCATGACCCAACGCATCTTGTCTTACGGGCCGCGATGTTGGACCTGCCGTCGCTCCCGGTGGCCGGACTCGCCGCCGCCATGTCAGATCCGGTTAAGCTGAAGATGTCCGAGTTGCATTCGATTCGCGTTCGCCGGTACAAGATGCTGGACGAAGGGAACGCGCGGTGACGATCTACCGAATCCAGTGGCGGGCGTCATTCCGCGATGGCCAGAATCAGCGAGTGATGCGGACTGTCGTGACGTATCGTGATGACTGGAAGCAGGCGATTGCTTTCCTTGTTGACCAGATCAAGAACCCGCACGTCGAGGATGTGGAGATGTACCAGGGCGATATAGCTAAGTGGGAGTTCGTCGACGATCCGATAAAGAAAGGAAAGGTGATTTAAATGAACCAACAACTCAACACCAAAGCCGGTGCTGGATACGTGGTGGCGAGCCAGGTCTATAGTTCTCGCTGGGAATCCTGTGGAAAGCTGGGTTGCATGGCCCCCGGAGAGTGGCGCGCGTGCAAGCCTCCACAAGCGCCGGCTGGCGTTTTCCCTACGTGCTCCCCGTCGCGACAGTTGATGGAGCAGCATCCGGACTACTTCAAAGCATACGATCAATGGGTTTCGGAACATCGGAAAGAGCATCACACCGGCGGCACCCGGCTCGGGCCGTTCCATTATTTCAGCGACTGCAACACGTTGCTTCACAAGGGACCGCGCCGCGCCGACGCTAGAATTGTCGCCCTGGACCACGACGTCGCCAAAGCGCTCAACCTGCCCACCTGCAAGGCATGCGCCACGCGCATGGCTGAGTTGGAGAAGTTGCTGGTAGGCGAGCCGGCCGCTGTGTCACAATCGAGCTAATAATATGATCGCCGAAGCGACACTCGTACTCGCCAACGACATGATGATCATGGGCGTGAATGGCGAGCACTTCATCCTCACGCTGCCGGCCGAGGAATTGGAGCGACTCCGAGAAGCCATCCGCAAGGGGGCATCGCCAAGCGAGCTGGCCCGGGCCGACGCGATCGACCGGAAATTGCTGGCGTGACGAACAAGCCGGAGACGATCGATGACTGGATCGATCGCGTGAACACCGAAGGTCGCGGATTGTCCGAATGGCAACTCGGCTTCATGGAAAGTATTACCGAGCAGTGGGAGCAGAAGAAATGGCTGAGCGAGAAGCAGGAAGAGATTCTGGAACGGATCTACGCGAACAAAACACCGTAGGGATCGTCGATGCCGCAGGGCGGCCAATCGCACCGAAGAAGATCAGAAATATCAGCGAAGGACTCCTCATTGGCTTCGTGATGCTGCTAATGATGGGCACTGGTGCAGTCGTACACGACATGGTGCATTCCATGATCCTGGTACATCGGCAGGAGCCGACACAGGAGCGGATGCGTTTAATCGAACCGATCCAGCCAACTAGCGTCTGGTTTAATGTCCCGGAACCGATAGAGATTAAGGATCCCGATCTTCATAGGACGCTTCGATCGGCGGTCGGCGCCTGGGCAGTCGCGCTCGGCAAGCCGGTGCGCATCCCTGAGCTGGTGACCGGATATCCTGGAGTTTCCTGCTCGCATAGTGCCATTGCTTGCGTGGATACAGCCAACTATAGGATTCGGTTGGTAAATCTGAAAAACGAAGATACCTTCACAATCTTCTTGCATGAAATCGGTCACCTGCTCGGCGTTCCACACATCAATGGAGATCCTCTGATGAAGGCTGAATACAGCGGCGAAATGCTCAAGGAGCCGACTGAATTCGCTGTCGCTCTGGCCAAAATCGCTTTGAAGAATGGATGGAAGCTCCGTGAAGATCATCGGCCAATTCATTGAGTATCTGTTCGGCTGCCGACACGACTTCGGCTTCCCTCGACCCGGCCGCTGGGAGTACGGCGAAAGTCCAAAACTGGACTACCAGGGCTGCCTCCGGTGTGGGCATCGCCGGAAGAGCCAAATCCAGCTCCGCGAGAACCAGCGCTGGCAGACCACCGAAACGCCGCGGTCGGCGAAGGTGGTCGAGCTGCCGGTGCGCAAAGTAGGGTCTAATTAGACGCCAAGTAGCAGTTCCGTGAAAAGGTTCCCTCGATGCGAAAATCCCTGCAAATCTCTGAAAAGCTGTCTCTTCCACTGGAGGCGGTTACTAAGGCCCTTGGGGTAGCGCTAACCACGGCCGAGATTAAGCGTTTCTTTGATAAGTTCACGCAGCCGGAATCAGGATGCTGGCTGTGGCTTGGCGAAAAAGCCACAAAACAACGCGGCCCAGCGTATGGACGATTCGCGATCTATCATTCAAATCACAGAATCGTATTCTATGCCCACAGGTTGGCGTACCTCTTCCACTACGGAACGCTTCCTGAATCTCTGATCTGCCATCGATGCGACAACCCGCCCTGCGTTCGACCGGATCATTTGTTTCCTGGGACGCACATGGAGAACATGTCGGATATGGTGGCCAAGGGGCGAGCGCCGCGACCACCAGTCTATCGTGGCGAGGATCACCACAAGGCAACGCTGACATCTGAACAGGTGAAAGCGGTGCTGGCACTCCTAGCTACCGGCACACCACAGCGGGTGATTGCCAATGAGTTCGGCGTTTCCCAGTCAACCATTTGGAGAATTGGACATGGAGTCACCAGGGCCGCTGGCTAAAACAGGGACTATGCCAAAACAATCGCCAATTATAGGAACATCGGAAGGCCGCCTTGTAGCGATCAATGTACAGCGGCTCGTGGAAACCAGATTGTTGCTACAAGCCAATTCCGGTGGTGGGAAATCATGGGCAATCCGGCGCCTCCTGGAGCAGACCCACGGACTTGTCCAGCACATTGTTATCGACCTTGAGGATGAATTTCACACGCTCAGGGAGAAGTTCGACTATGTGTTGGCCGGTAGAGACGGTGGCGATATTCCTGCTGATCTGAGAAGCGCCCAACTTCTCGCCAGGAAGTTACGGGAACTCCAGGTGTCGGCAATCATTGGCATCGGAGAACTCAAAGCCGAACAGCGGCCACTCTTTGTGAAGCGCTTTCTGGAGTCCCTGATTGATTCGCCGCGCCAGTACTGGGGGCCAGCGCTGGTCATTGTGGATGAGGCACATGTGTTCTGTCCGCAGAATGGGAGCGCGGAGAGCGCCAGCGCCGTCATTGACCTGATGACCAGGGGCCGGAAGCGAGGACTGTGCGGGGTGCCAGCGACTCAGCGAATCAGTAAGCTCCACAAGGACGCAGCGGCCGAGGCAAACAACAAATTGATCGGTCGGTCCGCGCTGGACGTGGATACGAAGCGCGCCGCCGACGAGTTGGGGTTCTCCGGGCGCGAGGAGCAGAATCGGTTGCGCACGCTTCGCGAAGGCGAGTTTTTTTGTTTCGGTCCGGCGCTGAGCGACACCGTTCGGTTTATCAAGGTTGGTGGAGTCGAGACGACGCATCCTCGCCCCGGTCAGCGCCTCAGTGTTCTACCTGCCCCGCCCCGCCAAGCGGTCCAGCGAATCCTTCAGTATCTTGCCGATCTGCCGCACGAGGCGGAGGAGCAGGCGCGAACGGTGGAGGACTTGCGCCGCGACCTAGCGGCAGCACGCGATGAGTTGACGCGGCTGAAACGGCAGACTCCCGCTGCCCCTGCGCCAGATCCCGAGATTATCAAGCGGGCCATCGACCGGGCGCTCGTCAAAGAACGACGCGCGTTCCGCAAGGTCTTCGAGCCGTTCCGTGAGAAGGTCCGCAAGATGGCCGAGCAGCTCCAGCAGGCGATCCCGGCTGAGTTGGAGTGGGCAGACGCGGACGAAGTGTACGAGGCGGTCGCCACCGTCGCGCCACCCGAGCCCGTCCGTCGTCCTCCGCGTCCAGCGGCCGCAGTGCCGTCCGGAGATCTCACCGGTCCGGAGCAACGAATCCTAAATGCTGTTGCCTGGCTGGAGAGCATCGGAGTCCAGCAGCCCGAACAAGCGGCCGTCGCCTTTCTTGCTGGCTACACCATCGGTGGCGGGGCATTCAACAATCCTCGGGGATCCCTGCACACAAAGGGCCTCATAGCCTACGTTGGCTCTGGTCGGATTCAGCTAACGGACGAGGGCCGCAGTTCTGCCCAATATCCCGACGTTCCACTGACAACCGAGACGCTACAGCAAATGGTACTGGAACGGCTGCCGGGGCCTGAGCGTAAGATCCTTCAGGTTCTCATCGACGCTTATCCGGACAATCTGACGAGTGAAGAGTGTGCCCGGCTGAGCGGCTACACACAAGGCGGAGGCGCATTCAATAACCCGCGCGGGCGCCTCCGTACAATGGGATTGATTGACTATCCCGAACCTGGTAGGATCGCGGCTTTGCCGGTACTCTTTCTGAACGCATCCAGATCTGGACATGTTGTCGCCTGACACCATTGAAATTCGCATCGGATTGTCTCCCGAAGAGAAGAGAATCCTCGAGCGAGTCGCCGCGGCGGCGAGGATTCCCCTGCGGCACTGGATCCGCGAGAGGATCTTTCGTCTCGCCGCACTGGAAATGATGGGGGTTTCCGCAGTCCTGCCCTATGCCAAGGCCGGCCAGGATGGCGTGATCGAGATTGCCAAGACCGGCTACCTGGTCGAAGCCCAGAAAGAGCGCGACAAGATGGAAGCCAAGGAGCGGAAGCGCCGGGAGCAACACGAAAAGAAAGTCGCGGAAAGAACCAAAGAACTGGAAAGACAGCTCGCTAGTGGCATCCGGCGCCGGGCCGAGGCGGCGGCCAGGCGCGTGGTCGGCCCGTATATGGAAAGGGCCAAGGCGACCATCATTGGCGAACTGGATCACATTGCTCGGAATTATCTGCCGATGAAGGACCTGGACCGGGTCGCACGGAGACAGCTACACCGGGTACTCACCGAGGCGGGTCGAAGGGAGCGATCGAAGTCAGCCTTGCCGGAATGGCTGAAGCAGCACATTCATGACCGCCAACCGACCAGCGAGGAAATCGAGGAGCTGGTGGGCCAGCGGATCTGGGGGGATCGGTGGGAGCGCGTCAAATACATCCGTCAGCTCAGCTCGAAATCGGGCACCATTGGCGTCAAGAACCGGTGGCACAAGACTTAATTTCGATTGACAAATATTCGGCCGTGCGATAGGATGGCCAGACGAAAGGAAAGGTATGCGAGGGAGCCGAGTCAAGGCGTTGCGGCGGGAGTTCAAAAAACAGCATGGCCGTGCTCCGGAGCGGGCCGGTCTGGCAAGGCGAGTAGTCGGTAAGATCGAGAGGTTCATTGGGCTTGGCCGGACGGCAGAATACGCGGATGTCATTCATCTGAGCCCAGCAAGTCCCAGCGAATGGCGCCGGGTGAAGCGGGCATGGAAAAGGAAGAGAGCGCGGTCACTTTGAGCGCCAATGCTGAGAACATTCACATTCCGTCTTCTTCCGAACGCCACGCAGCGGGCCGCCCTGGAGTTCATCCTGGCCGATTCGTGTGAGACCTACAACGCCGCGCTTTCTGAGCGCCGGGAGGCATGGAGGCTTCAGCGTAAATCGGTCAACTACTACGAACAACAGGCGCAACTGACTGAACTACGGAAAGACCCCCAGTTCGCGACTATCGCTCGTGACATCCAGCGGGAGCCGCTTCGGCGAATAGACCGGGCCTTTAAGGCTTTCTTCCGGCGTTGCAAATCCGGAGAGAAGCCTGGATTTCCCAGGTTCCGCAGTCGGCGCCGGTATGATTCATTCGCCTTCGGAGACAATCCGATTGTTAGAGAGCGCTCGCTGAAGATCCCGAGGCTGGGCGATATTCGGACGCGAGGCGGCCGGTCGATCCAGGGCACGCCGAAAACGGTCACGGTGAAACGGGACGGGAAGCGCTGGACGGCACGGGTGGTCTGCGACATCGGAGCGGCGCCAGAGAAACGGGCGGTCACTACGGCGGTCGGGATCGACCTGGGCTTGACCACTTTCGTGACACTCTCCGATGGCCAGGCAATCGAGAATCCGCGCTGGCTGTCGAAGCACGAGAAGCGAATCGCCGCGGCCAGTCGGCGCCTGGCAAAGAAAAAGAAGCGGTCGAAGAATCGCATCCGGGCGCGGGAAGTCGTGCGGCGAGCACATCAACGGGCGGCCAACGCCCGGCTCAATTATATCCATCATGTCAGCAAGTGGCTGGTAGACCGCTATGATCTGATTGCTTACGAAAAATTGAACATTAAGGGGATGGTACAGAGCCGATTGGCGAAGTCCATCCTCGATGCCGCATGGGCGGAACTGATCTGGCAAATATCGTACAAGGCTGAAAGCGCCGGGCGATGGGCTATTCCAGTGAACCCCAACGGGACCACTCAGCGATGTTCGCAATGCGGGACGGTTGTCCGCAAAGCGCTGTCTGAACGGCAGCACGTCTGCTCCTGCGGGCTCTCGCTGGATCGGGACCACAACGCGGCAGTGAATATCCTTGCGCTCGGTAGGGGCGCTGTCGAAGTCACGGCAGAAGGATCATGAAAGTGACCCACTACCACCCTTCGGATTACCCGGGCGTTGAGCGATCGCCGTTTCCGCAGGACATGGAATGGGAGCTTGTTCACGAACTTCTCCATTGCCACTTCGCCCCGTTCATGAGCGAGACGGCTGGCGATGCCCAAGATACAGCCCAGGAGCAGGCGATCCACAAGATCGCCGGCGCTCTGGTGGCACTGAAAAGGAGACAATGTTGATGCTGGTCATCTGCGAAAAGTGCCACCGCCGCTACGATAACGCCGAGCAATGGACGCTGTGTCCACATGGACCGCTCTGGGCTGCGGCCGACGCTTATTGTCCGGTTCACGATCTGGTCAACTGCCAGATTTGTGTGGATGAACAGTTCCGTGTCCAGAAGTGGACGCGAGACCAACGAAGGAGAAAGCACTTGAGAGTAACCGTGGGAAAAATCGTTCACTTTTTCATGCTCGATGGCGAGGTCACCGTCCCGATGGCGGCCATCGTCACCGGCGTGGATGACCAGGGCCGGCCGAGCCTGTTCATCCTGAGCAGCATCAACCAAAAGCCTTTCTGGCTGAACCACGTCGAGCAGGGCGATACGCCGAACACCTGGGACTGGCCGGCCAGGGAGAACCCGATGCAGGAGCAGCCGATGATCGTGCAGCCGTTGCCGTTGGACCCAATCAACCTAAGCTCGATGGGCCAGACCGAGGCTCCGGCGCCGCCGGAGCAGATCCAGGAAGGCGACGGCCAGGGAGCGTAGCCCGACGTGCAGCGCAAGCTGACTATAGCGGCGGCGGCCGCCAAGCTGGGAATCGATCGGAAGGTCCTGCTCCGCTGGGTCGAGAGCAACGCAGTGCCGGTCGAAAAACTCAAGGACGGCCGCCGTCTGATCACCGAAGCCTGGTGCAATATGATGTTGAAGCGGATGGCTCAGCGCGAGCAGGCTCTGCAAAGAGAGGCGGACGCCGCGCAGGCGGGCGAGGAAGACGAAGAGATGCCGGCGGCGCTGATGGGAGACGAGGAATAAATGTTGTCCAATGAGATGCGGGCACTACAAACGCTGCTGAACATGCGGGCGGCGATTGATCAAGCAATCAGCGAGACCGTGGACTTCGGCTTCGAAGCGTTTAATGCGGAGATGGAGAATCTTCAGCAAAAATCGGCCACGCTCTTTCGGTTATGGGATCGAACGATGGTGCACAGACAGCCGCAGCCACAATGCATCTGCCCGAAGGAATGCGACTGCCAGAACCCGGATGCCGAGGGCGTGGCACACGTCAGTGAGCACTGCCCAATTCACAATGTCTATCCGAGGCCAGTCGAGGAGTGCTTGGCGCACGAGAATTCATGAAGGCTATATCGTTGACCGAACCGTGGGCGCAGCTTGTTGCCCTGGGAGCCAAGCGGGTCGAAACCCGTAGCTGGGCGACAGCGTATCGCGGGCCGCTCGCCATTCACGCCGCAAAAGGTTTCCCCGGCTGGGCCAAAGATCTCTGTGTCAGCACGGTGTTTCTCGAAGCACTTGGCTGGCCGCGGCCGAATGGAGTGATCACGCAGTCGTGGCTGGACGAAACCAACGACCGGATCAAGAGTCTGCCGCGTGGAGTCGTGCTGGCGACCTGCCGTTTGGTGGAGTGCGTGAGAACGGAGAAGATGACGTTCCTTTCGGCCGAGGAACTGGCGTTCGGCGACTATTCGCCCGGCCGCTGGGCGTGGATACTCGAAGATATCACGGTCTTGCCGGAGCCGGTTCCCGCGAAGGGAGCGCTGGGGCTGTGGGAGTGGGCTGTCCAGCCGTCCAATTCTGGACACGCTCAGTCCGGCAGCCACACCTGATTGGAGACCATCTCCTCGACAGGCTCCGGTTCCGGAGCTTCCTTCCAGAATGTCTGCTGCCGGGGCTGCTCGAGCAGGGTCAGGGTCAGCTCGATGCGAGGATTCCATTGATCCTTGTGGAGCCTGCTGCCGTCCCACTGCTCAATCTGCACATCGTCGCGGATGACGCCCAGCCCCGGCCGCCGGACCTGGCCCTTTTCCTTGAACAGCGGGATTTGCAAGATATCCGCCAGCGCGGTATAGAATCCGCAGGCATCGCCAGCATTCCAGGTCCGGTAGAAATGGGCGGTGCAGCGGACCGGGACCATGATGGGCAGCTCGATCGCCGAACCCGCCAGCGCGTCATAGATGGCCTGCCGCATCTGGCACATTTCCCTGGCCCAGTCACGATATTCGGCGCTTGGCAGGATCACGACGCGGCCGTTCTTGACGTAGCCCACCTGGTTGCCGGTTTTCTTGGTAGTCGGCTTCCCGGGGAGGACCAGGAACAGTTCCACCGGGGAGATCGCCTGTACGCGAAAGCCTTTCGGGGGCGGCGGTGGCGGCGCCGGCTTGCGGGGCATTCATTCATGATAATTCATTGCGCTTGACATAAACCAGCTCGCCGTGAAACAATCCTGAGCATGACCAGACGAGGATTCATGAGGGCGCTGGTTGGGGCTCCAGTCGCGGCTGCGGTGGCCCCAATGGCCATGACAACGACTTCCGCAGCACCGTCGAAAGCGTTGGCCGATGCGTTCTTCAGATCGTCGCCATTGTTCAAGACGCTATCCGAGTTAAGGCGTGAGCGTCAGCTTTACATTCCGCAGTCCGGCGACGTGCATCGGATCGGCATGGAAGCATTTCACTGGAATCCGTATGCGATCATTGACCATCCACGCCCACTGATTGCGCGGCCGTCAGACCTGCTCCCTGAACCATGGAGCGGTCATGACTAGACGGGAACTGCTCGGTCTGCTGATCGGCGCCGCCGCCACGCCGGCACCCGAGAAGACCGTGGCGGAGATCCTCAACAAGGATCATTTCATCGGGACCGGCTATTGGCCACATCGGTTCAAGCAGTCACCCTACTGGCACGGCCGATCGCCTGTCGTGGAACTGAACGTCTTCGAGATCCAGAGGAAGTACAATGCCATTCTTAACACGCAGATCGACGCAGTCGAGCATTCTCTGTCCGAGATGTAAGACCGCGCACGGACCTGACGAATGCCCAGAGCCACGCGTCCTCAGTACCCGGCGCCACTTCTTCTTCGGGCTGCTTGGATCGGCAGCGCTGGCTGCGGCGCCGTGGCCGTTCGGCAGTCTTCAGAAAACCTTTACGGTCTATGGAGCCAATCTGAACGCGCATTTTGACAGGGATTACTCGCGCTGGGGGCTGTGGGTCGATCTTGGGCCGCATGAGTTGCCGATTCCTGTATCTGTATCACTTGCTGATGGTGGCGAGGTATCCGCCATCATTCCACCGCATCCGGCCAGGATGAAGCATCTGATAGCGATACCGGGACCATCCGGGCCGCGCCAGTTTAGGATTGGCGGATCGGAACCGCAGCCAAATCACTCCAGATCGTCGGGCGGGAATCTTTTCTGGAAGAGTAACATTGTTGTTGCAAAACAAGGCTAAAAAGGAGCTTCTTCAGTGAACGAGCAAACCGCAGTTCCCATCTCCGAAGCGGGTCCCCTGCTTCCCCAACGCAATGAATCCGATCCGGCGCCCGAACCTTATACCGCCGCCTGGGTCCACGAGCTGGTCAGCTACCACCGGCCGAGCGAGGCCGGTGTCGAGCAGATCGCCAACATCCGCTCCGCCGCCGAGCATTTCATCAACGTGCTGATCGCCAACTGCCCGGCGTCCGGCGATCTGGAGATGGCGATCCGGCTGGCGCGACTGTCGATGATGCAGGCCAACGGCAGCATCGTGCTCGGCGGGATGATGTGATCATGGAGAACGCAGCGGGAACGGTGGACTGCCTCAATACCGGCAGGGGGCATCTTCAGTTGTCTTTCAATTCTGCCGATCCAATCGAAGTAGACCGCGCCAGGCGGGCCGTGATTCAGATGCTGCAAAGCGGATACGCTCTTTTCGTCCACGGCGAGGGCGATACTCTCCACCGCGTAAAACGATTCGATGCGACGAAAGACTCTTATGTGATCGCGGACATCCCAATCACCGACGAAAACGATAGCGCAGCCGGTGAATGGTGGGCCGAGCACCAAGACGATCCATCCGGCCAGGGCGCGGCAGTTGATGTTCCGCAACCGATGTCCAATTCTGGACAAACGGCGGAGATCCCGCCGCCGAAGGTCCAGCGCCGTGGCCGTAAAGGCAAACCGCATAAGCTGGTTCCAGCAAAGTCCGCCAAGGTTACCGCAGTAGGCAGGAGCGCTGGCGGATGAGCGCTCTAGCTGATCTCACCTTCGAGCAAGCGCATCACTTCCTGCGGGAGGTTGCTGGCGTGGCTGAGGAATGGGCTGGGCTGCCCATGCCGCTGAGCACTGCGGAGATGGTCATTCATCCGAAGTATCCGTACGCATCAATCTTCAACCGGAGGACAGAACCTGATGCCGGCAATCCGGACCCGGAGATCATCAACGCCTGGTGGTCCAAGAGGCTCCGTGTATATGTCACCATTTTCAAAGAGAATGGACAGCTCTTATGGGCCAAGATCCCTGCGTCCGGAGGCATTAAGCAGTCAATCGAAACAATGGGCTGTGTGAATGCCTGGATCGTGGATGCTGAACTCAGGGCTCTCGAAAAGCTACGGGAGATGGTCAACGATTATAAGTTTCGCTGCTGGCTTCTGACCGGGATGTTCGTGGAGACAAGTCCGCGAAGCGGCGTGACTTACCTGTTCCGTCGCCTGCGTCCGACCGTCGCATTCCGTCCTCAAGCCTCGGGCGAATCGAAGCCGATCGCTGCGCTCTGCCTGCATCCGATCGGGTATTACCAGGACACCTGGGCTGGCGCGATGTGTCCGACTGATGAGTGCATCGGTCATTTGACGCTGATGCGCGGCGACGAGCACGACTTCTGGAAGCAGTCCAACCAGATTTCACCAGAGCGCCCGGAAGCCGGGCTTTAGGAGGAAAACGTGACTTTGAAGTGGGCAATCTTGGCACTCGCCGCCATCGGACTCGCGCAGGAATCGGCCGCTCCGCCCCCGCCAGCCGAGGCGCCGAAGATGCAAGCAATCGACATCGTGACGCTGGAGAAGCTGGACGCGCAGCGGGATCACCTGTTGACGCAGCAGCAGCTTATCAGTGTCTACGTGCGGGACTTGATGCGGGAGCGAG
>Ga0187893_10004729_pt1 | contig 25493 bp, 21 predicted proteins | sample MA1701074metaG_FD_139574 | JGI IMG/M metagenome (GOLD analysis project Ga0187893, IMG submission 139574) | White microbial mat communities from a basaltic lava cave in the Kipuka Kanohina Cave System on the Island of Hawaii, USA - MA170107-4 metaG ... | reverse complement strand
GGCGATGGCGGAGCGGCCCGTCGTGTTCGCGCTGGCGAACCCGATCCCGGAGATCATGCCGGACGAGGCGCGCCGCGCGCGCCCGGACGCCATCATCGCGACCGGCCGGTCGGACTTCGCCAACCAGGTGAACAACGTGCTGGGGTTCCCGTTCATCTTCCGCGGGGCGCTGGACGTGCGGGCCCAGACGATCAACGCCGAGATGGAGATGGCGGCGACCCGCGCCCTCGCGGCACTGGCACGCGAAGAGGTGCCGGATTCGGTGATGCGGGCGTACGGACTGGAGCGGCTGAAGTTCGGCCCCGAGTACCTGATCCCGAAGCCGTTCGACCCGCGGGTCCTGCTCTGGGTCGCGCCGGCGGTGGCCTGGGCGGCCGTCGGCTCGGGCGTGGCCGGGCGGGTGATCGACGTCGAGGAGTACCGGGCGGAGCTCGAGGCACGATTGGGCCGGGCCCACGAGGTGATGCGCGGCCTCACGACCCGCGCGCAGCAGCGCCCGCAGCGGATCGTGCTGCCCGATGGGGAGGACGCCCGCATCCTCCGGGCCGCCCGGATTCTGGCGGACGAGGACATCGCGCAGCCGGTGGTGCTCGGCAACCTCGACGCCATGCGACGTCAGGCGGACGACGCCGGGGTGACCCTGGACGGGGTGGAGCTGCTCGACCCCCGGGACGCGGACGATCGGGAGGCGATGGCGCAGCAGCTGTGGGCGCGGCGCCAGCGCCGCGGCATCACGCTGCGCGAGGCCCGCGCCCGGGTGCAGGACCCGATGTACTACGCGATGCTGATGCTCGAGGCGGGCCGGGCCGACGCCGTGGTCGGCGGGGTCGAGACCTACTATCCCGACGCGATCCGGCCAGCCCTCGAGGTGATCGGCGCGGAGCCGGGCCGGCGGCACGTGAGTGGCATCTATATGGTGGTGCTGCCGCAGCAGGCGTACTTCTTCGCCGACTGCACGGTGAACATCGACCCCGATGCCGAGACGCTGGCGGAGATCGCCTCGGCCACCGCGAGCTTCGTGGCGCGGCTCGGCATCGAGCCGCGCGTCGCCCTGCTCTCGTTCTCCAATTTCGGGTCCGTGCGGCACCCGGCGGCCGACAAGGTGCGAAGCGCCGTGGCGTTGCTGCACGCGCGCGAGCCGGCGCTGCAGGCCGATGGCGAGATGCAGGCGGACACCGCGGTGGTGGAGCAGATCCTGCTCGGTCGTTACCCGTTCTCGCGGCTGCGGGGCGCCGCCAACGTGCTGATCTTCCCCACGCTGGACGCGGCGAACATCGGCTACAAGCTGCTCGACCGGCTCGGCGGCGCCCAGGCCATCGGCCCGATCCTCGTGGGCATGGCGCGGCCGGTCCATATCCTGCAGCGGGGCTCCGACGTGAACGACATCGTGCACATGGCGGTCATCGCGGCGGTGGACGCACAGGAGCGCGCACCGGCGTGACGCTCGAGTGCGCGGGCCTCGCCCCCACCGGAACGGTGCGCTGCAACCTCGTGCCGCCGGAGCTCTACGAGCACGCCGTGCGGCGCGGCGAAGGCGTGATCGCCGACCATGGGGCGTTCGTCGCGATCACGGCGCCGCACACCGGGCGCAGCCCCAACGACAAGCACGTCGTGCGGGAGCCCGGCTCCAGGGACCACCTGTGGTGGGGCAAGGTGAACCAGCCGCTCGCGCCGGAGCACGCCGAGCGGCTCGCTCGGGACGTGGCGGCGCACCTGAACGCGCAGGAGCTGTTCGTGCGCGATGTCTTCGCCTCGGCCGACCCGCGCTACCGCCTGCCGATCCGCTTCGTCACGCCCAACGCGTGGCACGCGCTCTTCGCCTACAACATGTTCCTGCGCCCGGGGCCGACCGACCTGGCCGCGTTCGCCCCCGCCTGGCACGTGCTGCACGCGCCCGAGTTCCAGGCGGATCCGGCGATGCACGGCACCCGCTCGAGCACCTTCATCGTGCTGCACTTCGGACGCCGGCAAATCCTCATCGGCGGCACCCGCTACGCCGGAGAGATGAAGAAGTCGGTCTTCACGGTGCTGAACTACCTGCTGCCGCGCCAGGGTGTGCTGTCGATGCACTGCTCCGCCAACGTCGGCGAGGACGGCGGAGTCGCCCTGTTCTTCGGACTGTCGGGCACCGGCAAGACCACGCTGTCGGCCGATCCCGACCGCCGCCTCATCGGCGACGACGAGCACGGCTGGAGCAACCACGGCGTTTTCAATCTCGAGGGCGGCTGCTACGCGAAGGTGATCCGCCTCTCACAGGACGGCGAGCCCGAGATCTTCGCCACGACGCGGCGGTTCGGCACCGTGCTCGAGAACGTCGTCGTCGATCCGGAGACCCGCGCCGTCGACCTCGATGCGGACGACATTACGGAGAACACGCGTGCCTCCTACCCGATCCACTTCATCCCGAACCACATCCCGGGCGGGATGGCGGGCCATCCCACCCATGTGGTGTTCCTCGCCGCCGACGCGTTCGGCGTGCTGCCGCCGATCGCGCGGCTGACGCCGGCGCAGGCCATGTATCACTTCCTGTCGGGGTACACGGCCAAGGTGGCGGGCACCGAGCGAGGCGTCACGGAGCCCAGAGAGACGTTCTCCGCCTGCTTCGGGGCGCCGTTCCTCCCCCTGCCGCCGCACGTGTACGCGGAGATGCTCGGCGAGAAGCTCGCGCGGCACGGCGCCCAGTGCTGGCTCGTGAACACCGGGTGGACCGGCGGCCCGTTCGGCATAGGGCGGCGGATGCGGCTGTCGCACACCCGCGCCATGTTGCGCGCGGCGCTCGGCGGGCGCCTCGAGCGCGCTGCCGCGACGCGCGAGCCGGTCTTCGGCCTCGAGGTGCCGCAGCAGGTGCCCGGCGGCGGCGTGCCCGACTCCCTGCTCGACCCCCGCGCGACCTGGTCCGATCCCGCGGCCTATGACGCGCAGGCGGCACGCCTGGCGGCGCTGTTCGCCGGCAACTTCGAGCAGTTCAGGGATCGCGTGCCCGCGGCGGTGCGCGCCGCTGGTCCGGCGGCCGCCCGGCCCTGATGGAGGTCGTTCGCGACCCGCTCTGGAGCAATATCCGGGTCGAGCCCGAGCTGCTGGCCGTGATCGACACGGCCGTCGTCCAGCGCCTGCGCTACGTGCGCCAGCTGGGGCACGCGTTCCTGGTCTATCCCGGCGCCACCCACACCCGCTTCGAGCACGCCCTGGGGACCTACCATCTGGCGCAGCGGGCCCTCGCCCACCTGGGTGAGGTCGCGGGCGGGACCGCCGTCAGTCCGGATGACGGGCCCCTGGTGCGGGTCGCGGCGCTGCTGCACGACATCGGTCACTACCCGTTTTCACACGCGCTCGAGGAGGCCGGATTGCCGCGCCACGAAGCGCTGGCCGAGCGCCGCCTGGCGGACCCGGCGCTGGCCGCCGCGCTGGAGCGGGTGGGGATCCGACCCGAGCGGCTGCTCCCCCTGATCCGCGGGACGAGCGATGCGCCGCTGGCGGGCCTCGTGTCGGGCTCGGTGGACGTCGACAAGCTCGACTATCTGTCGCGCGACGCGATGATGTGTGGGGTGCCCTACGGCGTGATCGACGTGGAGCGGCTCCTGGCGTCCCTCACCCTGGCCGACGGTGCCGGGCCCGGCGGGCGGCCCGGCCTCGCGCTGCACGAGAAGGGCCTGGCCGCGCTCGAGTCGCTGCTGTTCGCCAAGTACCAGATGTACCGCAACGTGTACTGGCACCACGCGGTGCGCAGCGCCACGGCGATGTTCAAGCGGCTGGTGCGCACCGCGATCGCGGCCGGCTCGCTGCGCGCCGACGAGGTCGCGATCGCCACCGACGACGGCTTCAGCCACGATCTCCAGGGGACCGACGCGACGGGTCTGGCGGCGGCCCTGCGCGCCCGGCGGCTCGCCAAGCGCGCGGTGGAGGTCCCGGCCCACGACCTGCCACCCGATCCGGCGGCCTGGCCCGCCGCCGATCCCGACCTGCTCGCCCGCGTCGAGGACCGCCTGGCCCGCGAGGCCGGGCTCCAGCCCGGCGAGCTGCTGCTGGACTTTCCCGCGAAGCCCGACCTCCTGCAGGTGGACCTCCCGCTCGTGCAGCGGGACGGCCGGCTGCGTCGCGACCCCCCGCTCCACGGCGTGGCGGCGGAGCTGCATCGCGCCGCCCGCCACCTGCGCGTCTTCGTGCTCCGGCCCGCGGTGATTCCGGCCCGGGCCGTCGTGGAGCTCGTGATGCAGCCGGCGGATGCGGTGGCGGCGCGCCTCGCGGACGGGCGCCCGCTGCTCAGTCGGGGAGGGCCGTAGGCGGCAGCGTCGTGGCCGGGCCGTCGGGGCCCGGATCGACCTGATCGATCCGCACCAGGATGGCGGTGATGTTGTCGAGCCCGCCGTGCCGGTTCGCTTCCGCGATGAGTCCGTCGACGAAGTGCTGCGGCATGCGCTCGCCCGCGAGCAGCTCGGCGAGCTGCCAGTCCTCGAGCATGCCGGTGAGCCCGTCCGAAGCGAGCAGGAACAGGTCGCCGGGCTTCACCGTGCCCACGTAGATGTCGGGCACGACGTCGCTGTTCGCGCCGACGCACCGCGTAATCACGTTGCTGTAGGGGTGCGAGCGCGCCTGCTCGGGCGTGAGATACCCCGCGTCCACCTGCTCCTGGACGTAGGAATGGTCCTTCGTGATCTGCACGAATTTCCCTTCGCGCAGGAGGTAGGCGCGACTGTCGCCCACCTGGCCGATGAGGAACCGGGCGTCGAACAGCGTCAGCGCGGTGACGGTGGTCCCCATCCCGCGCTTGTCGTGCTCCGCGAGCGTGCGCTGGAAGATCGCCCCGTTGGCCGTCCGGATCGCGAGCCGCATGCGCTCGGCCACCTGCTCGTCGGCCAGGCCTTTGAGCGACCCGAGCTCGCGCGCGACGAAGCGGACCGCCATCTCGCTCGCCACCTCACCGGCCGCGTGCCCGCCCATCCCGTCGGCCACGACGAAGATCCCGCGATCGGGGATCATGAGATAGCTGTCCTCGTTGCCCGAGCGAATCACGCCGACATCCGTCCGGCCAGCGCAGGTGATGTGCACGGGAGCCGTTACGTGAGTATCCAATAGGCGCAGGCGGCGACGCCCAGCACCAGCACGGTCGCGCTGGCGCCACACCCCTTCCCCTTCTTCGCCGGCGCCGGTGCCGTGGCCGCCGGTCGCTTCGGCGCCGGCCGGGCGGGCGCCCCGGGAGCCGCACCGCCGACCGCCGGCCGCGGCCCCGACGCCGAGGGGCGCGCCCCTGGCACAGCCGGCCGCGATCCCGACACCGGTGGCCGTGCGGCGGGTGCCGCGCTCGGCGCAGGCGCCGGCGGCCCTTCCTCCGGTCGCATGGCGCCGAGCACCCGCGTGCCGCCGCCCGTCCCGGCCTCCACCGTGTCGTCCGTCGGGTCGAAGACGAGCTGCACGTCGCCGAAGCGCACGCTCGCCCCGGGCGCCAGCGGCGTCTCTCCCTGGGTCCGCTCGCCGTCCACGAACGTGCCGTTCGTCGAATCGAGATCGACCAGGACCCACACGCCTTCCCGCCGTTGCAGCTTCGCGTGCATCGTCGACACCGACTCGTCCGGCAACACCACGTCGTTGTACTCGGCGCGGCCAATATTGACGACCGGCGTGCGCACGGCGAGGCGCTGGCCCTTGAGCCCCCCCGAGCGCACGAGGAAGGTGGCGAGCTGCGCGCTCGCGGCGGGCCGCCCCGCCGGGGGGCGGGGCGCGACGGGAATGCCGAACCCGGTGTCCTTCAACCGCTCGCCGGCCCCGGGAGGCGGCCGTGATGCGGGAGGGGGAGCGGGCGGTGCGGGTGGTGGCGGAGGTACCGACGCAGGAGGACGAGGAGCCGCGGCGGCCGCGGCCGGCGCCGCCGCCTGGGCGGGCCCCTCCACGTGGAACCGGAAGCTCTCGCCCCCGATGCGCAGCACATCGCCGCGCACGAGGATGCGTTGCCCTTCCACGCGCTCCTCGTTCACGAACGTGCCGTTCGTGCTGGAGTCGACCAGCAGATAGCCGCGTGGCGTCGCGACGATCTCGGCGTGCCGCCGGGACACGTCCCGGCCGGTCACCACGACATCGCACCCCGCCTCGCGCCCGAACACCAGCGACGTCCCCGTGACCTGGTACTCACGGCCATCCGTGAGGCAGACGACGCGACCTCCGGTGGTCCCCGTGGCACCGTGCGGCCCCTCCCCCGAGGGTCCCCGGGAACCGGCGCCCGGCGCACCGGGCCCGCCCACCCCCGGGACGCCGCCCATCGCCGGCACGTTCATCGTGCTGCCGCTACGGCGCTCATCGACGAAGGTGAGTTCGTGGCCACCCAGCTGGAGCTTGTCCCCATGGAGCAGCGGCGTCGGCTCGGCCCCGAGCCGGACCCCATTGATCAGGACCAGCGCCTCGGGAACCGCCTTGCGAATCACGACCTGGCCGTCGCGCATCCCCTGCAGCACGGCATGGCGGGGCTGTACGCCCTCACCCTCGATCTGGACTGCGGAGGTGGCGTCGCTTCCGAGCACGATCTCGCCGACCGGGATGGGGAAACGCTTGCCGCCCAGTTCGAGCAACGCCATTCGCAGCCGGCTCCGCAGCAGAGGGGGAGTGAAAGGGCTCAAGTTACGTGGGGCCTCGTAACCGCGCAAGGAAACGCGGGTTAGGGGCTGCCCGCCAGTGGATTGCCTCCGCTGTCCGCGAGCGCCGCTTCGCGGCCGATCAGTCCTCGCCGCAGCCAGTGCCAGAAGAGGAGCGACCCCGCGATGACCGTCACGTAGCTGTTGATGAACCGCCAGATCAGGATGTAGCTCGGTACGAGGGGGCGGGGCACATAGATGGACATCACCGCCGCCGACAGCAGCTCGGCGAGCCCCGAGCCGCCCGGCGTCGGGGCGAAGTAGAGCAGGAATGTGATGAGGGTCTGCAAGAGCAGGATGTCGAGGAAATGCGCCTCGATGGCGAGCGCCCGCAGGGCCACATACCCCGCCAGGAGCTTGTTAGCGTGCGAGGGCCCCGACAGCAGCACGGCCCACCAGAGGGCCAGGAGGCCCTTCGGGCTGCCGAACGCCACGAGACAGGCGTGGGCGCGATCGATGCCGGCGCGCAGGTGCTCGATGCGGGCCGCGACGCCGCGGCTGCGACGCTCGAGGTGCGTGGCCACCCAGTACACGGCGTCGCGGAGCCAGCGGGGAAAGAACATCGCGAACAGCATCAGGGCCCCGATGAGGGCGAACATCCCGAGGCTGAGGCGGAACAGGTCGTACAGGGTGATGCCGAGGGCCACGCCGTGCTGCTCGAGCGAGCGCCCGGCGCCGAAGAACACCGCCACGGGGCCGGCGATCGCGAAGAACGCCACCGTCGCGACGAACGTCATGAAGGTGGACGTCATCGCTTCGGGGAGACGCACGCCGACGCGCCGCATGCGCCACATCATCATGGGTGCGGCCCCGGTCTGGAACGGCGTGAGATAGGCGCCCCAGGCGCTCATGCCGCTCGCCACGATCATGTCGCGCAGTCGCACGCCCGGATGGACGTGCCGCGCCACCACCCAGAGCCGCGCGCCACCGGCGATCCAGTCCATCGACGCCAGTCCGAGGCCCACGACCATCCAGCCCCAGCGGAGGTTGAGCAGGGCCGATACGAACGCCCGCAGGTTGTCGCCGTAGAACAGCAGGCCGACGACGCCCGTCAGCGAGATGGCGGCGAACAGCTCGAGGCCGCGCCGGAGCAGCCGGGGGGTGAGGGCGAGCGCCATGTGGGGCCGAAGCTACGCGGCGAGACCAGCGGCGCCAGGGCCGCACGGCGCGACCGATCCCGTTATGTTTGATGGTTATGCGTGCGCCCCCCGACCGCGTGATCATCCGCAATGCACGCCAGCACAATCTCAAGGGCATCACGGTCGTGATCCCGCGGCGGGCCGTGACCGTCGTGACGGGGCCGTCCGGGTCCGGCAAGAGCTCGCTCGCCTTCGACACGCTCTACGCGGAGGGCCAGCGCCGCTACATCGAGTCGTTGTCCACGTATGCCAAGCAGTTCCTGGAGCGCATGCCGCGGCCCGACGTCGAGGTGCTGGAGGGAGTTTCCCCCTCCGTCGCGATCGAGCAGCGGAACCCGACCACATCGAGCCGCTCGACCGTCGGGACCGCCACCGAGATCTACGATTACCTGCGCCTGTTGTGGGCCCGCGTAGGGACGAGCACCTGCCGGCAGTGCGGCGCGATCGTGAAGTGCGATACCGTGCAGGACGTGGTGGACGAGATTCTCACGGGAAGCGGGAAGCGGGAAGCGGGAAGCGTCGCCCCCGCGGATGCCGCGGCCGATCCGCCGCCCGTCGTCATCGCCTTTCCGCTGCCGGTGAGCGCCCGGCGTCCCGATGTGGACGTCGCGGCACAACTGCGCGCCGCGGGCTTCGTGCGGGCGGAGGTGGACGGCGGACTGGTGCGCCTCGATGCGCCCGGGGCCGACCAGGCGGTCCGCGACGGGGGCGAGGTCCTGGTACTCGTGGACCGCCTGGCCGCCGGCGAGCCCAGTCGCGGCCGGCTGGCGGAGGCGGTGGCGACCGCATTCGGCGAGGGGGAGGGCGTGGCGCTGGCGCTCACGAACGGCCAGCGGCGGCGGTTCTCCGAGCAGCCCGCGTGCTCCGCGTGCGGTCGGCCAGCGCCCACGCCGACGCCGGCCTTGTTCTCGTTCAATCACCCGCGGGGCGCGTGCCCCGGCTGCAACGGGTTCGGGGCGGTGCTGGAGTACGACGAATCGCTGATCGTCCCGGATCCGGGTCGCTCGCTGGCCGAGGGGGCACTCGATCCCTGGACCAAGCCCCGCTATGACGGGCGTCGGCGGGTGCTGCGCGAGGCCGCTCGCACGCGGCGCATTGCGTTCGAGGCGCCGTGGCACAGCCTGCCGGACGACGACCGCCGCTTCCTGTTACACGGGCGAGCCGGCCGCTACGTCGGCGTGTTCCCGTTCCTCAAGCGGCTCGAGGAGAAGCGCTACAAGCAGTACATCCGCGTCTTCCTGCGGCAGTATCAGCTCGCCCGGACCTGCCCCGAGTGCCGCGGCGCCCGCCTCCGGCCGGAGGCGCTCGCGGTGCGGGTCGGCGACCGGACGATCGCCGAGGCCGCGGCGCTCACCACCGCCGAGCTGCGCGACTGGCTCGCCCGCCTCGAGCTGCCGCCGTTCCAACGCGCCGTCGCCGCGGATGTGCTCGCCGAGCTGGCGGCCCGCCTCGGGTTCGCCAGCGATGTCGGTCTCGGCTACCTGACCCTCGACCGTCAGACCCGGACCCTGTCGGGCGGCGAAGCCCAGCGCATCGCCCTGGCCAATGCCCTCGGCTCCCGCCTCACCGACACGCTCTACGTCCTGGACGAGCCGTCGATCGGGCTGCACCCGGTCGACATCGATCGACTCCTCGGGCTGCTGCGCCGGCTCGCCGATGCAGGGAACACGGTCGTCGTGGTGGAGCACGATCCGGCGGCGATGCTCGCCGCCGACTGGATGGTCGAGCTGGGTCCGGGGAGCGGCGAGGCCGGCGGGCACCTCGTCTACCAGGGCCCGGCCGCGGCGGTGCGCGACGCCGGCACGCTCACCGGCCAGTACCTGCGCGGCGACAAGCGCATCGCGGTGCCCTCGGCCCGGCGTCCGGCCGGCCCGTCGTGGCTCGAGGTGCGGGGCGCCCGGCTCCACAACCTGCAGGACGTCGATTGCCGGATCCCGCTGGGGACGCTCACGGCGGTGACGGGGGTGTCGGGCTCGGGAAAGTCGACCCTGGTGCACGACGTCGTGTACCGCCAGCTCGAAGCGCGGCTCCACGGAGGGCACAGCGCCAAGGCGCACCTGGGCGAGCCCGTCGGCGAGGTGCGCGCCCTCGAGGGCTGGCAGGGGCTGGCGGACGTGGCGCTCGTGGATCAGGCGCCCATCGGCCGCACGCCGCGCTCCAACCCGGTCACCTACATCAAGGCGTTCGACGAGCTGCGCGCGCTGTTCGCCGCGCAGCCGCTGGCGCGCGAGCGGCGCTACCGGGCCGCCACGTTTTCGTTCAACGTCGCCGGGGGCCGCTGCGAAGCGTGCGAGGGCGCCGGCCATGTGGTGGTCGAAATGGTGTTTCTCGCGAACGTGTTCGTGCCGTGCGAGATCTGCGGCGGCCGGCGGTTCCGGCGCGAGGTGCGAGACGTCAGGGTGCAGGGCCGCTCCATCGACCAGGTGCTGGAGCTGACGGTCGATCAGGCCCTGCGGGAGTTCCCACGGCACCCGCGCCTCGCGCGCCCCCTGTGGCACCTGCAGCAGGTGGGCCTGGGCTACCTCCGCCTCGGCCAGCCCGCCACGACGCTCTCGGGCGGCGAGGCCCAGCGCCTCAAGATCGCGCGCGAGCTCGCCCGGGCCGGCACCCGCCGCCGTCCGGGGCGCAAGCTCTATATCCTCGACGAGCCGACTACCGGCCTGCACCTGGACGACGTCCGAGTCCTGTGCCGCGTGCTCGACCGGCTCGTGGACGCCGGCCACACGGTGCTCGTCATCGAGCACCACCTCGACGTCATCAAGCGCGCCGACTGGGTCATCGAGCTGGGGCCCGGCGCCAGCGCGCAGGGCGGGCGGGTCGTCGCGCAGGGAACGCCGGAAGCGGTGGCGGGCGCCGGGTCGGCCACCGGCCGGTACCTGGCGGCGGCGCCGTGACGTCGCGCCAGGCGGCGCTGCTGCTCATCGCCGCCTGCGCGATCTGGGGCGCGAGCTTCCCCGTCGTCAAGGCCGCGCTCGCCTCCGCGAGCCCGCTGGCGTTCGTCGCCGTGCGCTTCGCGCTCGCGGCGCTCGTGCTCGCGCCGGGTGCCGCGCTGCGGGGGCTCCGCCCGGGGCCGGAGCTTACCGGAGGCCTGCTGCTCGGCGCCCTCCTCGGCATCGGGTTCGCGACGCAGGCCGTCGGCCTCGTCACGACGACGCCCTCCCGCTCCGCGTTCATCGTCGCCACCTCGTCGATCATCGCGCCCTTCGTCGCCACGGCGGTCGCGCGCGAGCCATTGCGGGCACCTACCTTCGGGGCGCTCGCCCTCGCCACGATCGGTCTCTATCTCCTCACCGCGCCGGACGCGGGCGGCTTGAATCCGGGAGACCTCTGGACCGTGGCCACCGCCCTCGTGTTCGGAGCGCAGATCGTGGCGGTGCGCGAGCTGGGGCGCTGCCACTCGCCGCACCGCCTGGTCTGGCTCCAGATCGCCACGACGGCCGTCACCGTCGCCATCGCGGCCGCCCTGCTCGAGCGCCCGGACGCTCATTGGCGCTGGACGCCGGGGCTGGTGGCGGCGCTGGCCTTTACGGGCGTCCTGGCGACGGCGGTGGCGCTGCGCTGGCAGATGGCGGCCCAGCGCCACATGTCGTCGGCGCGTGCCGCGCTGCTGTTCTGCTGCGAGCCCCTGTTCGCGGCGGCCGCGGCCTGGCTGTGGCTGGGGGAACGCCTCTCAGGTGCCCAGTGGGCGGGAGGCGCGCTCATTCTCGCCGGTCTGGTGCTCGCCGACCTGCCCGGGGGCCCGGCGCAGCGTTGAACTGGGGGGCCCCCCTGGCCATATTTGGCCTCCCGATCCCGAGTAGCTCAGCTGGTAGAGCAGCCGGCTGTTAACCGGCGGGTCGCAGGTTCGAGTCCTGCCTCGGGAGCTCGAGCAACCACAGGTACCCGTCTTCCGGGGACGCATCGCGCGCCCCGGGATTTTTTGTCGTCGCACCGCACGGGAGGCAATGCCGTCGGGTGAGCACCGGGGTGCCAGTGCCGAACGCCTACGCCGGCGATGCGCGGCTGGGGGACGACGCCACCCGGCTGCTGTTCGAAAGCAACCCGCAGCCGATGTGGGTTTACGACGTCAAGACCCTCGCCTTCCTCGCCGTGAACGACGCGGCGCTGCGCCAGTACGGGTACGAGCGCGACGAGTTCCTGCGGCTCACCATCAAGCACATTCGCCCCACCGAGGAAGTCCCCGCCGTGTTGCGCGCCATCGCCGAAACCGGGAGCGGCGCGGCCTGGGCGGGCGCGTGGCGACACCGGCGCAAGAACGGCACCGTCTTCGACGTCGAGGTCGCGTCACAGCCCATCATCTGGGACGGGCGGCCCGCGCGGCTCGTGCTCGCGACCGACGTCTCGAGCCGCAAGCGCGTGGAGGAGCGCCTCTACGACCGGGAGGAGAAGTACCGCGCCATCCTCGACAACATGGAGGAGGCGTACTACGAGGTGGACCTCAAGGGCAACTTCACGTTCTTCAACGACCAGCTGTGCCGCATGCTCGGCTACCCGCGGGGGGCGCTGCTCGGGATGAACCACCGCCAGTACACCGACCCCACGACGGTGCGGCAGCTCTACGAGGCGTTCAACCGGGTGTTCACCACCGGCCTGCCGGCCCAGGCGCACGACTGGGAGGTGATCCGCAGCGACGGCTCGCGACGCTCGGTCGAGGCGTCGATCTCGCTCATGCGGGACGCCGAGGGCCGGCCGCTCGGGTTCCGTGGCATCGTCCGGGACATCACGGCCCGGAAGCGGGCCGAAGCGGCGCTGCGCCAGTCGGAGGCGCACTACCGCTCCCTCGTCGAGAACGCGCCGTACGGCATCTTCCGGGCGACGGTGGACGGCCGGTTCCTCGCGGTGAACCCCGCGCTCGTGACGATGTTAGGCCACGATTCCCCCGACGAGCTCGTCGCCGTGCCGCTCGCGGAGATCTACCGCGACGCGGCGGGCTTCGAGCAGCTGGTGTCGCGCTATCGCGCGACCGGGCTGGTGCAGACGGTCGAAGCACAATGGAGGCGGCGCGACGGCCGCGCCATCGTGGTCCGCCTGTCGGGCCGGGCGGCGGCCGAAGACAACGGCACGGTCACGGGGTTCGAGATGATCGTCGACGACGTGACCGAACGGCGCCATCTCGAGGAGCAGCTGCGCCAGGCGCAGAAAATGGAAGCGGTGGGACGGCTGGCCGGCGGCGTGGCGCATGATTTCGGCAATCTCATCACGGCGATCCTGGGATACAGCCGGCTGCTGGCGCGCGACATGGCCGAGGAGGACGCCCGCCGCCGGGACGTCGAGGAGATCCGCCAGACCGCCGAGCGGGCCGGCGCGCTCACCCGCCAGCTGCTGGCCTACAGCCGCCGCCAGATCCTGGCCCCGCGCCTCATCGACCTCAACCAGATCGTGGCCGACATGGCGGGCATGCTGCGCCGCCTCATCGGCGAGGATGTCGCGCTCGCGACCGTGCCGCACGCCGAGCTGGGGCTCGTCCGCGCCGATCCCAGTCAGATCGGACAGGTGCTGGTGAATCTCGTCGTCAACGCCCGCGACGCGATGCCGACCGGTGGACGACTCACCATCGAGACCACCAACATCGAGCTGGACGCCGCCTTCGCCCGTCGCCACACCGGCGTCCAGCCCGGAGAGCACGTGCTCCTCGCCGTGAGCGACACGGGACTCGGCATGGACGCGTCCACCAAGGCCCACCTGTTCGAGCCGTTCTTCACGACCAAGCCGCCCGGCCAGGGGACGGGCCTCGGCCTCGCCACGGTGTACGGGATCGTCAAGCAGAGCGGCGGCTCCATCTGGGCCTACTCGGAGGTGGGTCAGGGGACGACCTTCAAGATCTACCTCCCGCGGGTGCGCGACGCCGCCGCGTCCCCGCACGCGCAGCCCGCGCCCGCGGCCCGGGGCCACGAGACCCTCCTCCTCGTGGAAGACGAGCCGGGCGTCCGCGCCACCGCCCGCGCCGCGCTCGCCGACCATGGCTACACCGTGCTCGAGGCCCCGAGCGGCGAGGAGGCGCTCGCGCTTGTCGATCGTATCGACAGCACCCCGATCCACCTGCTCGTGACCGATGTCGTGATGCCGCTCATGAAGGGCCAGGAGCTGGCGCAGCGCTTCCGCGAGCGCCGGCCGGGGACGCCCGTCCTGTTCACCTCCGGCTACACCGATAGCACCGTCGGCGCCGCCGGCCCACTCCCGCCCGGGGACGCCTTCCTGCAAAAGCCCTTCTCGCCGGAGGCCCTCGCCCGCAAGGTTCGCGAAGTCCTGGACCAGCGTTGACCGCGCCCGCCGCCCGGTGAGTCAGGACCTCCTCCTTCGCGACCTCGCGATCATCTTCACCGGGTCGCTGCTCGTGGCCCTGGTGTTCCATCGCCTGCGCCTGCCGGCGCTCCCCGGCTTCATCGTGGCCGGCGCCCTGCTCGGTCCCAACGGCCTCCGGCTCGTGTCCGACGTGCATCGCGTCGAGGCCCTCGCGGACGTCGGCGTCATCTTCCTGCTGTATTCGGTGGGGATCGAGTTCTCGCTCAGCCGCATGCGGCAGATGGGCCGCCAGGTGATCGGCGGCGGCCTGACGCAGCTCGGCGTCACCGTCGCCGCCACGGCCGCCGCGGCCCTCGCCTTCGTGCGCTGGCCGGTCGCCCTGCTCCTGGGGTTCCTCGTCGCCCTCTCGAGCACCGCGATCGGCCTCAAGGTCCTCACCGACCGCGGCGATATCGACGCTCCCTACGGGCGCCTGGCGACGGCCATGCTCGTGGTCCAGGACCTCTGCGTCGTGCCGATGATGCTGGCGCTGCCGTTCCTGGCGGGCCGCGCGGAGGGTGGGGCGCTGGGCCTCGCGGTCGCGCTCGGCAAGGCCGCGCTCGTCGTCGTCGGTGTCGTCGTGGTCGCCCGGCTGGTGGTGCCCCGCGCGCTGACCACGGTGCTGCGCACGCGCAGCCGTGAGCTGTTCCTCATCGCGGTCATCCTCCTCGGCACGCTCACCGCGCTCGGCACCGCGCTCGCCGGCGCCTCGCTCGCGCTGGGGGCCTTCCTGGCGGGGCTCGTGATCTCCGAGTCCGACTACGCCCACCAGGCGATGGCCGAGCTCATCCCGTTCCGCGACATCTTCCTGTCGCTCTTTTTCGTGGCGGTCGGCATGCTCGTGGACCTGAGCTTCGTCCGCGCGCACCCTCTGCTCACCGTGGGCGGCGTCGGCGCGGTCATGGCTGGCAAGACCATCATGGCGGCCGTGGGGCCGGCGCTGATGGGCTACGCGGGCCGCGTCGCGCTCCTCGCGGGACTGGCCGTCTCGCAGATCGGCGAGTTCTCCTTCGTCCTCGCCAACGCCGGGCGCTCGGTGGGGCTCTTGACCGGCTCCCTGTACCAGACCTTCCTGGCCACGGCTGTCGGGACCATGATCGTCACCCCGTTTCTGCTGCAGGGCGGGCCGGCGATCCTCGATCGCCTGGAGCGCCTCATCCCGCTCAACCGGCTGCTACCGGGCTTCCGCCTGCCGGGCATTCGACCCACCGACGAGCCCCTGACGAGTCACGTGATCGTCGCCGGCTACGGCCTCAACGGGCGCAACCTGACCCGCGCGCTCCGGGCCATCAACGCCCCGTACCTGATCGTCGAGCTCAACGCCCACACCGTCCGCGCCGCCCGCGCCGACGGCGAGCCCGCGTTCTACGGCGACGCCACGCGGGAAGAGGTCCTGCGGGCGCTCGGCATCGAGCGCGCGCGGCTGCTCGTCGCCGCCATCTCCGACCCGGCGGCCACCCGCCGCATGGTCCGGGTCGCGCGCGGGCTCAGTCCGTCGCTGCACATCATCGCCCGCACGCGCTACGTCACGGAAATCGGCGAGCTCACCCGCCTCGGCGCCGACGTCGTGATCCCCGAGGAGTTCGAGACCTCGATCGAGATCTTCGCGCGCGTGCTCGATCACTACGGCGTCCCCCGCAACGAATCCGAGCGCCTCGTCGACGAGATCCGCGCCTCGCACTACCAGGCGCTGCGGACGGGCGCCCCGGCCCCGTTCCGGCTGGCGGCGACCGTGCCCGGCGTCCCCGAGGTGGCCGCCGAGCGGATCCGGCTCGAGCGCGGCTCCCCGGCGGTCGGGAAGTCACTCGCCGAGACGGAATTGCGCACCCGGACCGGGGCGCTGGTGCTCTCGATCACGCGCGACAACGCGGACCTGCCCACCCCCGACCCGCTGCTCCCACTGGAACCGCACGATGTGCTGACGGTCGTGGGCCAGCCACACCAGCTCCGGGCGGCGCGACAACTGCTCGCCGGCACCCCGGCCGAGGCCGCGGCGCAAGTGCCGCAACGAGGGCCGGCTAGTTAGATTGCCGCATGCCTCTACCCCCGCTGTACGGGCATGAGGGAATCCGCAACCGGCTGGCAGGCGCTGTCGCCTCCAGCCGGTTGCCGCAAGCGCTCCTGTTTGAGGGGCCACCGGGCGTCGGCAAGCAGCGGCTCGCCCTCTGGCTCGCGCAGGCGCTGCTCTGCGGCCGCCGTGGATCGGACGGGCTTCCCTGCGGCGCCTGCCCGGACTGCCAGCGGGTCACGCAGCTCTCCCACCCCGACCTGCACTGGTTCGTGCCGCTGGAGCTGGCGTCCAGGAGCGGCGATGCCGACAAGCAGGTGGAGCACGTCGAGGAGGCGCTCGGCGAGGAGCTGGCGACGCGGCGGGCCCGCCCGCTGTACGAGCCGCCGGCCGGACTCGCCAGCCACGGAATCGCGTCCATGCGGCTGCTGCTGCGGCGTCTGCGCCTCATGCCGGTGTTGGGCGGCTGGCGCGTCGTCATCATCGGCCGCGCGGAGCGACTCGTACCGCAGCCCGGTGCCGACGCGGCGGCGCATGCGCTGCTGAAGGCGCTCGAAGAGCCTCCGCAGCGCACCGCCTTCATCCTCACGACCACGGATGCCGCCGCCCTGCTGCCGACGATTCGGTCCCGCGTTGCGCGCGTCCGAATCACCCGCCTTCCCGACAGTGTCGTTACAGAATTCGCGCAGACCGAGCCTACATCACCACCAGTCGGGGCAGCCCTCGCTCAAGCAGTGACGGAGGCGCAGGGCTCCATTGGCAGGCTCCTTGCGCTATTGGGCGATAGCGCCCGCACGCCGCGAGAGGGCGCGGCGGCGCTGCTGGACTCGGTGCGTGGTCCGTTGCCCGGCCGCTACGCTCTGGCGCTGCGCCAGCCCCCGTTTCAGGGGCGCGGTGCCTTCACCGCGATGCTGGACGGGCTGCTCGGGCGGCTGCGCGCGCAGGCGCGAGGGGGCCGGACGACGCCCGGCCTGGTACGGGCGATGGGACGGGTCATGGAAGCCAGGGAGCTGGCCCAGGGGAACGTCAACCCGCAGCTCCTCACCGCGGTGCTCGCCGCGGATCTGGAGGACTCGCCATGACCTTGTCGCACGTGGACGACGAGGGACGGGCGCGGATGGTCGACGTGGGCGGCAAGGCGATCTCGTCGCGCACCGCGGTGGCCGAGGGTGCCATCCGCATGTCGGCCGAGGCATATGGCCTCGTGGCAGGGAACCGGATCGGCAAGGGAGACGTACTGGCGGCGAGCGAGCTGGCGGGAACGCTCGCGGCCAAGCGCACGGCGGAGCTGATCCCGCTGTGTCACCCGATCCCGCTGGACCACGTCGAGGTGCGAGCGACCCTGGACGACGCGCTGCCGGGCGTTCGCGTTCGGGCGGCGGCGAAGGCCGTGGGCCGCACCGGCGTGGAGATGGAGGCCCTGACGGCTGCCTCGGTGGCGTGCCTGACCGTGTACGATATGGTGAAGGCCGCCGACCGCGGAATGGAGATCCTGGCCGTCCGGCTGCTGGAGAAGACGGGCGGCACGCGGGGTGACTGGCGTCGCTGAGCCGGCATGTTGATCTGGGTCACGGCCGGTCGGTGGCGATGGAGCGAGTTTGGTCGTGCCCTTGACCCCGTGTTGACGCGGCGGCGCCATGTTGCCGGCGACGCGCGGAGGGAAACAGAGGCTATGCGAACGAAGACGCAGCGATTGATGGTCCAGGGCGGGATGATCCTGATCGGCGCGCTCGTCGTGAGCAGCGTCGGGGGGTATGCCCGTCGCGCGACGGCCGATGACCGCCCGGCGACGCCCGGCGAGCTCATGACCGAGGTCCGGGCGCTGTCCCGGGAGCTCGAGGCCACGCGCGGCGAGCTCGAGGTGGCGCGGGTCCAGCTCGAGCGCGCGCACGCCATCATCGAGTACTCCGGCCACTACGACATCGCGGCCGACCTCAGCGCCACGATCTATGACGTGGCCCTCTCGGAGGGGATCGACCCCAACTTGGGCTTCCGCCTCGTCAAGGTCGAATCCCGCTTCAATCCGCGGGCCACGAGCAAGGTGGGGGCCCTGGGCCTGGCCCAGGTGCTCCCCAGCACGGCGCGGCTCTACGAGCCCGGGCTGACCGTGGAGCAGTTGTACGATCCGCAGACCAACCTGCGTCTCGGGTTCCGCTACCTGCGCGACCTGCTGGAGCGCTACAACGGCCACCTCGAGACCGCCCTGCTGGCCTACAACCGCGGACCGGCCAAGGTCGAGGAGCTCCTCAACACGGGGCAGGACGCCCGCAACGGTTACGAGGGCATGGTGATGCGGGGGTATCGAAGGTAGCTGTCAGCTGTCAGCTGTCAGCGGTCAGCGGTCAGCGGTCAGCCATCAGCCGATGCCGAACGGGGCGAGCATGAGCTCGCCCCGCTTGCTTGCTGACAGCTGAAAGCTGAGAGCTGATAGCTCTCAATCGCGCGGAATCCGCAGCCGGTCCCCGGGATAGATCACCGATTGTGTCGTCAGCCCATTGGCGCGCAGCAGGGCCGTGGTCGAGACCCCATAGCGGCGGGCGATCTGGCTGGCGCTTTCGCCGCGCTGGACCCGATGCGTCGAGCCGGAGGCCGTGGCGCCCGCCGTGCGGCGGTAGGTGGCCTCGGGCGGCGACGTCCAGGCGGACTGGGGCACGATGCGGCCGCTCATCGGGATGATGAGGCGCTGGCCGATGCGCAGCGCCTGCGGCCGCAGGCCGGGGTTCGCGCTGCGCACCATGGTCTGCGACACCCGGTAGCGGCGCGCGATCTGCGACAGGGTCTCGCCCCGCGAGACGTAGTGGTCCACGAAGGTGATGCGATCGTTCACCGGCAGGACCGCGTAGCGCTCCGCCGCGACGACGCCCCGTCCCCGCGGGACCCGCACCGTGACCCCCCGTCCCGGAGGGGTGACCCCGCGCACGAAGTGCGGATTGAGCTCAAGCAGCGCCGCCACGGTCGTATCAGCCAGCCGCGCGATCACGTCGAGTCCCGTGGCGTCCGGCACATAGAGCTCATCGAACACCAGCGGCGCCATCGGCCGGATGCCGGCGAACCCGTGGCGCTCGGGCTGCTTGGCGATCAGGGCGGCGGCGATGAGCTTCGGCACGTAGTCGCGGGTCTCCCGGCGCAGGTAGCGGCGGTCCGACAGCTGAAAGAACACGTGGTCCGTGAGGCTGTCGGGCGGCTCGCCCGGCAGGCGCCGCACGCCGCGCTCGATCCGTCCGAGGCCGGCGTTATAGGCCGCGGCGGCGAGGTACACGGTGCCGAGCCGCTCCACGAGGTCCGACAGATAGGCCACAGCGGCGTCGGTGGCGCGGAACGGGTCGCGCCGCTCGTCCACCCAGGGATCGATCGTGAGGCCGTACATCCGGCCGGTGCCGGCGATGAACTGCCACATGCCGACCGCGCGCGCCCGGCTGACCGCGGTATTGGACAGCCCGCTCTCAATGAGCGTCAGATAGACGAGATCCTCCGGCAGGCCGCGGCGCCGCAGACGATCGCGGATCATCCCCTCGTAGCGTCCCAGCCGGGAGAGCCAGATCTCGAAGCGATCGCGCGCGTCCACCTGGAAAAAGCGCAGGTACTCGAGCACGCGGCGATTGCCGGAGAAGGTCGTCACGTCGATGTCGAAGGTGGCCGCTCGGGCATCGGCCTCCACGAGGCCCCGGCCTTCCGCGCCGAACAGGCGTACAGCCTCGCGCGTGATCTCGTCGCCCGCGACCACGGGGGCCGGCACGCCGTCGAGCGGCGTGGGGTTCCCCTCGTGCAGGCTGTCCAGCACCGCTGCATCGGCGGCGGCATCGGCGCCCGCGGCCGCGACCGCCGCGCCAAGCGAGTCGACACCCGCGGTGCTCACGGTGGCCGCCGGCGCCCGCGCGGGCGCGACCGGAGTCACCGCCCCACCGGACGCCTGTGTCCCCGCGCCCGCCGAGCCACAGGCCGCTCCCAGCACGAGTGCCCCGAGCGCGCCGAGGCGCCGGGCCACGGCCGACCAGGAGCACACCATGCTCTCGAGCCTCATGTCGCGCACCGGCACCGTCCTCGCACGGGCGTTACTCGAACCGCACTTCGATCTGCTGCCGCGGGGACGCGTCGCGCGGGGCCTCCACCACGTCCACCTCCAGCCGCGGGCGGCCGTTGGCATCCTGCTCGGCTGAGACCAGCAGGATCAGCCCATTCTCCAGCTCGACGCGCAGGTGCCGCACATCCGACCGCACGGTCACGTCGCGGATGCTCGCCCCGTGCAGCCGGGCCACCGCTCCAACGACGCGACGCAGGTCCTGGAGCTGTGCCGAGCTCATGTCAGCCGCTCGGCGAGAACCTGTGACAGCGCCTCGTTGGTGATGCGCTCCGCCTGGATGAACAGCGCGGCTTTCGACGTCGCTTCCAGGGGGAACAGCGTCCAAAACGACGGCCCCCGGAGCCGATCGGAGGCCGCGCGGAACGACAGGGCGAGCTGCCACGCCTGGGTGTTGGCCCGGCGCTCGGCGATGACGTCCACGTGCCAAAGCTGCTCGCCACAGGCGATTACGCGCCATGGCATAGGTCACACTCCCCCCCGTGGGCGGCCCAATATTGGGCTAAGCCCAAGTCCCGTCAAGAATTGGGCCCGGCACGCGGCCGCGGCTGGGGGGTCTCGGGGGTGCCGATGGTCACCGATACCAGGTGACGGTGAAGTTTTCAGGCTCTGCCGCGCGAGAAAACGATGACGGAACACGAGTGGCCACGGCCTACTGTGCGGCGTGACCCACCCTTGCCCACTCCGCGCCGAGGAGACGAGAATATGCGAATGGCCGCTCCGATCTACTACACGGCCGATCTGGCGCGGGCCTTGCCCGACGACGGGAACCGCTACGAGGTCGTGCACGGGGAGCTGCTGGTGACCCCGGCTCCGCGGCCATGGCACGAGGAGCTGGTCGCGCGCCTGCTCGAAGCGTTGCGCGGGTACCTGCGACGGGAGCCCGTCGGTCATGCCTTCGGCTCCCGCTCAGACATTTCCTGGGGCCCCTATGTCCGCGTAGAGCCGGACGTCTTCGTCGTGCCGCTCGCCCAGGCCCGGAGCCTCGACTGGAGCCGGATGCGCGAGCTCCTGCTCGTGGTCGAGGTGCTGAGCCCATCGTCCAATCGCGCTGATCGCTTCACCAAGCGACGCCTGTATCAGGAGCAGGGCGTTCCGGTCTACTGGATCGTGGACGGAGATGCGGAGCTGGTCGAGGTGTGGACGCCCGAACGTGAGGACCCGGCCGTCGAGCGCGAGCGGGTGAGCTGGCGCCCCACGGGTGCCACCAACCCCTTCACCATCAACCTTCGGGACCTCTTCCGCCCCATCTGAGCGCGGGACTGTGCTCGGCGCGCAGCGGCCCGGCCCCACTAGTCGGCTCGGGTCACGAGCGCCCGGAAGCGGGCGGTCAGGTCACGCGTCACCGGTCCGGCTCCGCCGCCGCCGATCACACGGCCGTCCAGCCGCGAGATCGCGACGACCTCGGCCGCAGTGCCCGTGAGAAACATCTCGTCCGCTGTGTAGAGGTCGTAGCGATTGAGGGGAAGCTCCTCGATGGCGTAGGTCGCCTCGCGCGCCACCTCGATGATGGCGTCCCGCGTCACGCCGCGGAGGATCCCGGCGTACGGGGGCGGCGTGCGCAGGGTGCCGGCGGTCACGCAGAACAGGTTCATCCCGCTCGCCTCGGCGACGTAGCCCGTGGCGTCGAGCATGATGACTTCGTCCACGCCGGCGGCGATGCCCTCGATCTTGGCGAGGATGTGCGACAGGTAGTTGAGCGATTTGACGCGCGGCGAGAGGCTCTCGCGGTGGTTGATCGGCGTGGCGGCGGTCAGCGCGGTCAGGCCGCCGTCATAGCGCTCGGGCGACCAGAGCGTGATCCGGTCCACGATGCAGATGATCGAGGGCTTGGGGCACTTCCGCGGATCGAGCCCCAGATCGCCCACCCCGCGGGTGACGACCAGCCGGATGTAGGCGTCGGCGAGCCCGCTCTTCGCGACCGCTTCTTCGACCATGCGGGCCATCGCCGGCCGGCCCATGGGAATTTCGAGCCAGATGGCCTTGGCCGACGCGTACAGGCGCTCGACGTGGCGCTCGAGCCGGAAGATGCGGCGGTTATAGGCGCGAATGCCCTCGAACACGCCGTCCCCGTAGAGCAGGCCGTGATCGAACACCGAGACCGTCGCGCTGGCGCGGTCGTGGTACGTGCCGTCGATCCAGACCACCGACACGGGCGAGCCCCCTGGGTGGGAAAGAAGAGGGGGTGGAGCCCGAGGACCCCACCCCCAGTACCGCAGGAATCTGGCTGCGACAGGCTGGTCTGACAACTCCCCGTCAGCTGCCTTCTCCCCATCGTGCTCGTTCGGGTCGGCGGGCACGACACGATCAGCGCGGGCGACGCCATCGCGCGGTGACATCGCGCACGCCGTGTCGCTGCTACCTGCGGGGCGCGTGTCCGTTTGTGTCGCTTGAGGAATCGGTGAAGAGGGCTTCAGGCGTGGGATGCTGACGATCGCCGTGAGGAGAGAACGATAATGACCCGGGTGGGCATCGAACCCACGACCTGCGGATTAAAAGTCCGCTGCTCTGCCAGCTGAGCTACCGGGCCCGCGCGAAACATCGTCTCGCCGGGCCCGCACGACAAGTCACCGCCGCCGCACGAACACGGGCCGCGGCACGCCCACCGCCTTGAGCAGGCGCGCCGTTCCCCAGCCCTCCAACTCGGCTACCAGGGAATCGCCGCGGATGCGGAGCCGCGCCGGCTCGCGGTCGGCGGCGCCGGTCACGAGCACGAGCCGATCCCCCTCCACCCGGTAGGTGCCGGAGTCCGCACCCTGCTCGTGATCGTCCTTGACCTCGACGGACACGGTGAGATCGAAGCGCGAGTCTTCGCGCAGGGTCAGTTCCGCCTGAAACGCCCAGGGAAGCGAGAAGGCCTCCCCCGCCGCGGCGAAGTCGTAGGTGCCGGGCAACGCGCTCGCGGCACGCGCCGACTGGGCAGGTTCGGCGCGGCAGGCCGCGAGCGCCATTCCCGCGCCGAGCGCGACGGCACCGATGTGCATACGCATGGTTGCGCCTCTGGAAGTCAGCGAGATGGCGGCACTACGCCGCCAGTACTCAGCGGTTTCAATCGGCCTTACCCTTCCCCCTTCCCCCTTCCCCCTTCCCTCGGCGTGCCTCCGCGACGATCGCGATCCCGCCCCGCACGTTCTGATTCACCTGCACGCGCAGCGCCCGCGGGGCGATGGCGTAGACCACGTCGTCGGCGATCCGCGCGGCGAGACTCTCGCAGAACGCTCCCTCGTCGCGATAGGACCAGAGATAGTACTTCAGGGCCTTCGACTCGAGACAGCGCTCCGCGGGCGTGTACTCGATGATCACGCTGCCGAAATCGGGCTGCCCCGTGCGCGGGCAGATCGAGGTGAACTCGCCCCCCACCAGGGTCACCGTCTGCACGTCGGGCGCCGGGAAGGCCTCGGCCTTGAGCACCTCGCGCGCCTCGTCGGGCGTGCCTGGCCGCGGCAGGGGCCCGACACGAGGCAGCGACGCTGCCGGTTTCTTGCGTGCTTCACGCATCGTGAACCGTCCCGTTATTCTTTCTGGTATGCTGCCGGCTTCGCCGTCACCCCAGCGCGCCGTGGTGCTGCTGTCGGGCGGCGTGGACTCGTCCACGACGCTCGCCGTGGCCCGCGCCGCGGGCTACGAATGCTACGCCCTCACCTTCCGCTACGGGCAGCGCCACGCCGTCGAGATCGAAGCCGCCGGCACGGTGGCGCGTCGCCTCGGCGCCGCCCGGCACGCCGTGCTCGACATCGATCTGCGCCAGTTCGGCGGCTCGGCCCTGACCGCCGACGTGCCCGTGCCCAAGGACCGGCCGTCCGAGGCGATCGGCCAGGGCATCCCCGTCACCTACGTCCCGGCGCGTAACACGATCTTTCTGGCCTTCGCGCTCGCCTGGGCCGAAGTGCTCGGCGCCGAGGACGTGTTCATCGGCGTCAACGCGCTCGACTACTCGGGCTATCCCGACTGCCGGCCCGAGTATATCGCGGCATTCCGGCGCCTCGCGGGTCTGGCCACGCGGGCCGGCGTCGAGGGGCGGCCCCTCAGGATTCACACGCCCCTCATCAAGTTGACGAAACGGCAGATCATCGAACAGGGGCTCGCGCTGGGGCTGGATTATGGCCTCACCGTGAGCTGCTACGATCCGGCGCCGGGTGGCGAGGCGTGCGGCCGGTGCGACGCCTGCCTGCTGCGGCTCAAGGGCTTCGCCGAGGCCGGCGTGGCCGACCCGGGGCGCTACGTGGCCCATCCCGTGGACGCATGAGCTACAGCGTCAAGGAGATCTACTACACGCTCCAGGGCGAGGGCGCGAACACCGGCCGGCCGGCGGTGTTCCTGCGCTTCGCCGGCTGCAACCTCTGGTCGGGGCGGGAAGCCGACCGTGCCACGGCGGTGTGCGGGTTCTGCGACACGGACTTCGTCGGGACCGATGGGCCGGGCGGCGACAAGTTCGAGACGGCGCCGGCCCTCGCGGCCGCCGTCCGCAGGGCGTGGCCCGCCCGCGAGACCGTCGCCCGACCGTTCGTCGTCTGCACCGGCGGCGAGCCGCTGCTGCAGCTCGACGCGCCGCTGGTGGACGCGCTGCGGGCCGCCGGCTGCGAAGTGGCGATCGAGACCAACGGCACGCGTCCGGCACCGCCCGGCATCGCCTGGATCTGTGTGAGCCCCAAGGCGGGCGCGGAGTTGGTGCTGCGCACGGGTGACGAGCTCAAGCTCGTCTTCCCGCAGCCGCGTGCCGAGCCGGAGCGATTCGAGGCGCTCGGCTTCCGGCATTTCTTCCTCCAGCCGATGGATGGACCCGACCGGGAGCGCAACACGGCGCTCGCCGTGCGCTACTGCCTCGCGCATCCCCGCTGGCGCCTCAGCCTCCAGACGCACAAGTTGCTCGGCATCCCCTGACCTGCGCCGCCTGTACGTTGCGGCACGAGCCGGCGCGCGATAAAATCCAACCCCCCACTCGCCAAGGACCCTCTGAACATGCTTCGCCTCACCATCCCGGTTGTCGTGTCGCTCGCGCTCACCGTGGCCTGCGCCCGCAAGGCGTCCTCCCCCGGCGCCAACGCCGTGACCATCACGGCGACCGATTTCGCCTTCGCCGCGCCCGACACGATTCCGGCCGGACTCACCACGCTGCGCATCGTGAACCGCGGCGCGGACGTGCACCACGCCATCCTGATCCGGATCCCCGAGGGGATGTCGCGCGCCGCCGTCGATTCGGCGATGCAGACGCCCGGTCCTCCGCCCGCCTGGATGTCGTTCGCCGCCAGCCCGATCGCCGCCCTGCCGGGCGACTCGACCAACGCGACCTCGGTGCTCGAAGCAGGCCGCTACCTCATGGTGTGCTTCATCGAGGGCACGGACCGCGTACCTCATATCGCGAAGGG
>Ga0187893_10004728_pt1 | contig 25500 bp, 18 predicted proteins | sample MA1701074metaG_FD_139574 | JGI IMG/M metagenome (GOLD analysis project Ga0187893, IMG submission 139574) | White microbial mat communities from a basaltic lava cave in the Kipuka Kanohina Cave System on the Island of Hawaii, USA - MA170107-4 metaG ... | reverse complement strand
GTATGGCAAGTTTACGAGCGCGAGGGCGAGCCTTGCTTCAAGTGTAGAACGCGCATTCGACGGGCGGTCCATGCCGGACGCTCAACCTATTGGTGCCCACGGTGTCAACGACGATAAATCCACCGATTACACAGATTTTACAGATTAGAGAACAAGACAGGTTAGATGAGAAGTTTTTGTCATGATTCCGACTCAACCTTTTTTGGCTGAATCCGTGTAATCGGCGTAATCTGCGGATAGATCAAAGATTCTCGACAATAAAGTCGGTCATCATCTGCCGCAAATGCTTTAACAAAGCCGGATCAGTTACCCCGTGCCGCGACTTGGGATAAAGCATCAACTCAAACTGCTTGCCCGCCTTCTGCAATTCATAAACAAACTGAATCGTGTTCTGCACATGCACGTTGTCGTCAATCGCGCCGTGAATCAGCAGCAGCTTGCCGTGAAGGTCTTTCGCAGAATGAACCGGCGAGCTTTTCTTATACCCTTCCGGGTTGTTTTGCGGAGTCATCATGTAACGCTCGGTATAAATCGTGTCGTAATCTCTCCAATCAGTCACCGGAGCGCCCGAAATTCCTGCTTTGAAACTCTGGCTGTGAGTTAAGGCATAGGCAGTCATGTACCCGCCGTAGCTCCAGCCCCAAATCGCGATTCTGGAGCTATCCACATACGGCTGGGTTTTGAGCCACGCGATTCCATCCTCCAGATCGCGTAACTCGAGCTCGCCGAAATTACGATAGACCGGCCAGGTAACTTCCGCGCTGGCGCCGCTCGCCGTGCGATTATCCAAAACCCAAATCAAGTAGCCTTTCTGCGCCAGCAGTTGATGCCACATGTAAGTCGAGCCGCCCCAACTGTTCCGCACTTGCGGCGCATGTGGACCGGCGTAGGTGTATTGAACTACCGGGTACTTATTTTTTGGATCAAAATCGGGAGGCTTGATCATCATCGCCGGCATCAAAAAGCCGTCGCGCGTTTTCACTTCCAGGAATGCTGTGGTGCCGAGTTTATACTGCTTTAAAGCGTCGACTTTGTTCTCTTCAATCACTCGCAGCATTTTGCCTTCAGCGTCATAAAGTCTGGTCTGTGTCGGCGTATTAACGTCGCTCCAATAATCGATGAACAATTTTGCATCGGGACTGACCTGAACCCGATGTGTCCCTTCCATCTGAGTTAGCCTGGTGAGCCCAGTACCATCCAGCTTGATGCGGTAAGGCTGCACGCCGTTAAGGCTGTGCTCGGTTGCAGTAAAGAAAACCAGGCCATTCTCCTGATCGATCCCATCAAACGATCGCAGCTCCCACTTTCCATCCGTGACCGGGCGAATCAGCTTTCCATCGGCTGCATAGTGATAAAGATGGCGCCAACCACTGCGCTCGCTCTCCCAGATAAACGATCCGTCCTTCAGCCAGTGAGGATTATCGATCACTTCCACCCAGGCTTTGGTTGTATCGCGAAAAGCAGTAGTTGACTTGCCGTCGTTGGCATCCGCGAAATTCAAGTCGAGAAAGGTCTGTTCGCGGTTCTGCGCCTGGTAGACCACCTTCTTGCTGTCCGGTGTCCAGCTCACGCGGACGATTAAAAGGTCGCTCGGCTGATACTTGTAGGTATCCATCCAACGTGTGGCGCCGCCGGCAGCGTTGACAACTCCGAGCTGTACGGTGGGATTGGGGTCGCCGGCTTTCGGATACGGGGTAACCTCGAGGTTCTGGCGGTAAGGAATGTGATCGACGACGGTAAACTCGTGCACTGGATTTTCGTCCAGCCGTAGATAAGCCAGCATCGTCGAATCCGGACTCCACCAGTAAGCCTCAAAGTTGCCACGGCCGTAGAGTTCCTCCTGGTAAACCCAATCGAGCCGTCCGTTAAGAATCTTGGGCCCACCGTCCGTTGTGAGTCGCCGCTCCTGCTGCGTCGCAAGATCGAATACATGCAGATTGTTGTTGCGCACGAACCCAATCATGCGGGCGTCCGGACTAAACGTTTCGCCGACTTCCTCTTCGGGGTTGTTGGTGACCCGGACTGCTTTATCGCTGCCCAGCTCATAGTAGAAAAGATCGTTAGCAAAATTGATCAGCACCGCCGTTTCTTTTGAGTTGAGCGCATATGACCCGCGGTTTGCCACCTGCTTCGCATCTGACGCCGAGATGCCTCCCAGCGCGACGAAAGCGGCTTCCATCTTTGCATTATCAAAAAACGCCGTGGCTGCGCCGGTTAACGCATTAACTCTCTGCATCCGCGGCCGGTCCTTCTTTGCCGGATCGTTGGTCAACAGATAGTGAGTACCGTCTTTCAGCCAGCGAATGTTGGGAGTCGTGCCGCTGAAGTTAATCCGCTTTGCGGGATCGTAAATGTCGTCGATGGTAAGTAGCTTGTTTTGGGCCAGCGCGGGAATACAGAGCGCCAGACAAAGAAGTACCAAGGCGAACAGGGATTGTCGTCGTTTCACTTTTAGCAGACTCCTAAGTTAATTCGGCGGTCAAAACACCGTGGCTAGTGTTTTTGGACCAACAGAGACGCTGTTGTTTGTCAGAACATAGCGAACCGCGGACGTGGATCCGCTGCACGCCATCATGGATTATTAGGAACCCCCAGCGTCAGACCCCTGGCATCGCCTTCTTCAAAGGCTTCAGCAGGAGGACGAGTATCACTGCCATAAAAAGCGCGCACGCTCCCAGAATGGCGAAGAAGCTTGACTGAAACCATTTGTCCCAGTAGACGCCGATCATCGTCAGCTTATTGCCGATGGCCGTCGCGACGAACCAGCCGCCCATTAGCAGACCACGCATTCTGATCGGCGCCACCTTTGAAACAAGCGACAATCCCATTGGCGAGAGCATTAACTCACCGAGGGTAACGACCGCGTAGGCCAGGATGAGCCAAAACGGCGAAACCCTGAACAGGTAGGATTGCCTAAGGATCTGAGGTCTGTAAGCTTGCGCTTGCTCGGGCCCCAGTATCGGCTGGATGGCCTCCATCAGCTTAGCCTCTCCCTCATATTTCTTGTCGACTGCGTCTGTCTGCAACCTGGTGAGTATGCCCTCAGAGACGCCCTCCGCTTTCAGCCTCCCCAGAACATCATCCGGAACTGCCCTTGCACCCAATTTTGCGACCACGTCTTCGGGAACACCGTCGTCTCGTAAATTGTTCAGAGTGCGCTCTGTGATTCTGAAATTGCCCGAAGAGTACATGGCTTCACTTGGCGTTATGTTTTCACCGGTGCGTGCGGCAAAGAAGAGAATGAAAAAGGAAAGACCCGTCAACGTCATACCGAAAGCCATCTTGGTAGGCGTCGAAGGCTCCTTGCCTCGCAGGTCGAGAAACCGCCAAAGAAATACCAGTGGAAACGTCAGAGTCACGACCCAGAACGGGTTGATGGCGTTCGAGATGGTGCCCGAAACGTTCCAATCGGTGTTGTCGTCAGCCCAGTACGTCAGGGTGGAACCATTTTGATGAAAGACCATCCAGAAGACTATGACGATGGCGAAAATCACGATTAGGGCAAACACGCGCTTTGATTCAGGCACCGAGTCCATGAGGCTGGCACGGGCCGCCGACTCGCGCGCGAACATCCCGCCCGGGGTGGTTGGCGTGCGATCCGATTCCTCCTTGACTTGATGACTGACGCCATCCGGAGGCGCATCGGCAGTGACTGCCGCAACGTCCCCCGGCGGCTGTTTAAGAATCGCTCCCTGCTTCGGATCTTCAACGTACTTCTTAAACTTCCAGAGGATGCCCACGGAGATCACCATTCCAAAGGCCGCGACGGCGAAGGCTGGGTGATTGCCAACCTTCTGCTTAACAATCTCCATCACCACGGGAGCGAGAAATGCCCCAATGTTGATTCCCATGTAAAAGATGTTGTAGGCCCGATCTTTGAGGTGGCTGCCTTCCGGGTAAAGGTTACCGACCATGGTCGAGACGTTGGGCTTGAAAAGGCCATTCCCAATCACCAAACAGGTCAAAGCGGCATAGACCGCGATCATTGAGCGAAAGGACAGTAATCCGTGACCGGCCATGAAGAAGAGGCCGCCAATCATTACGGCCCGGCGGTATCCGAGTTTCTTGTCCGCCAGCCAGCCGCCGATGAGAGGGCTCGCGTAGACGAACATCAAGTAATTCGCGTAGAGTCCAGTCGCTTGCGCAGCGGACCACCCGAATCCCTCGGTGGGATTTTGGAGATATAGGGTAAACAGCGCCAGCATCGAATAGAAACTGAAGCGCTCCCACATCTCCGTCGCAAAAAGAACATATAGTCCCTTTGGGTGCTTGTTAACGCCGTCTGCGGCGGCGTGGCTCAAGGTTTCGGCCGAGGCCATAGATCTCTCCTTTAGAGTTTGAACTTGACTACAAAATCAGGGGAGTTGCGCGACTATGTCAACGCATTCAGCCAAAAATTGTAGCCTTCTGTCAAGGGTTGGCTGGCTGGCAATTCACGAGTTTGCTGCATTTTTAGTGGGTTAGGGGAGTTAGCTATCCTCGAATGCACCCATCAAAACCCGAAAAGACCCTGAGTGCTGTTGCTGGAATTTAGTGGATCGTCTTGCTGTTTTTCCACGATGTGACTGTATTGTGTGTGTTGTGATTGACTTCAATGTTCTAGAAGGCGTATAAGTCGCGCTTCAGAGGCTCCTCTGCCAAACATTGATCTTGATGTTGTCGTCGTAAGCCTCGATATCCACAATTCAGCTACCTCGCGGGGGGCTTATGATCCACACCAAACCTCTGCCAATTATTTCATTAATTCTCTCAGGATCAATCGTTGTTAGTGCGACCTTTTCAACGAGGGGCCACCGGCTGAAAGTCACATCTCAGCACCAGGAGCGGATTGTGGTGATTCCCTCAGGCCAGGACCACCCTCTATTAATAAAATCGGTAAAAACAAAGAGGGGAGTGATTGACGTAGACAAGAAATTTATTGCTGATGAGGAGGACTGGCTAAGGGGATTAACTTTCCGCCTGGATAACCGTTCCGGCAAAACTGTCACCTTCGTAGAGATTCTACTTACTTTCTGGAGGGCTGAAGATCAGGTACCAGGCATTCCCGCTGGCTGGCCCTTACGGAAGGGGCCTGATCCATTCTCAATCACTGAGTTCTTGGGTGTACCTCCTCAGATGGAACCCGTCGCGCCCGGCCGTGAAATTGAAGTTGTCCTTTCTGACCTGGAATATGATGAAATCAAGCGCTTTCTCCGCGATGTTCAGTTCCCGAATGCAATTAAGAAAATGGAGATTGAGGTAGTAAAGATCGGTTTCAGCGATGGCTCCGCCTGGAATGTCGGCGTTATGTACCGACGCGATCCAAAAAATACGAACGGACCTCTGAAGGGATGGTCGCCTGAAAAGAAGATCGAGATGGATAACCTCAACCTTCTGCACTTGGCAGTGCTCGAAATCGCACTGCCTTTTTTTTGATGGCCGCGTTAGATCAAGGTACTCCTTGGGAATTTCTGAAAACGGCATCGAGAGAACCACTGCCTAGCCAAACTACTGAATGCGGTAAAGCCGTTATGATCGCCGTTGGTAACTGTAGTGACCTTGAGGAATGCCAGTATGAGCGAGTGGAATTGTCTCCGATCAATTTTACGTGACCTACTGCAGGGATGACCGAATGTTGCATGTGTGACTGGGGAACTTCAGATGGTAAAGTTCGCTTGACAGTTAAGCAACCGGCGGCGTATAAGCAACTTTGGAAAACGTGGTGAGTTAAGGCGACTTGCGGCCACGTAAAACAATCCGCTAAACAGCTCGGACGGTTCCGAAAGAAAGTCCCGCAAACTTCGGCAATCATGAAGTCCCGCGTTGTTTAGCGCGGGACATTTTTATTACTGGAGCTTTGTGCTTTTCATTTTGTGCTTTGAACTTTGTGCTTTGGTCTTTGGCCTTTGGTCTTGGGTCTTTGGAGTTTAGGCACGGCTTGATAGATCAAGGTGGGAGGCACAAACAAAGATCAAAAACTAAGTTCCAAGCACGGTTAAATCTATGCAACCCTTCAGAGACCTCCTCGATTCAGACCGCATCTACGTCTGTGACGGCGCCATGGGCACCATGCTGTACGCCAAAGGTGTCTACATTAACCGTTGCTACGATGAATTGAATGTCACCAATCCAGACCTGGTGCGCGAAATTCACACTGAATACCTGCGCGCCGGCGCAGATATCATCGAGACCAACACCTTCGGCGCCACGGCGCACAAGCTGAATCAATACGGCCTCGAGGGAAGCATGCGCGACATTAATATCGCCGCCGCGCGAATTGCCCGCGAAGCGGCCGCCGAGAGTGCTTATGTCGCCGGCGCAGTCGGACCACTGGGCCTGCGGATTGAACCCTACGGCCCGACTTCATACGACGAAGCGAAGGAGATGTTTAAGACCCAGGCCTCAGCGCTGCTCGAAGGCGGAGTCGATCTCTTTCTGGTAGAAACGTTTTCCGATATTTCAGAGATTCATCAGGCGATCCGCGCGATCCGCGAACTTTGCGATCTGCCCATCATTGCCCAGATGACCATCATGACTGACGGCAACACCGCTTTTGGCACCACGCCGGAGCTTTTCACGGCACGCTTGGACGACTGGGGCGCGGACGTGATCGGCCTGAACTGCGGCGTAGGCCCGGCAATTATCCTGGGCGGACTCGAGAAAATGCGCGCCGTGACAAAGAAGAAGCTGGCTGCTCAGCCAAACGCCGGGCTGCCTCGAGATGTCCAGGGCCGGCAGTTCTACATGTGCTCGCCGGAATACATGTCCAAGTTTGCCAAGCGCTTTATTCAATCAGGCGCCAAATTCATCGGCGGCTGCTGCGGCACAACTCCGGCGCATATCAAGCTGATTTCGGACGCTGTGCGCGCTGCATCGCCGCGGGCACAGAAGGTGGTGCTCTCATCGGGCGCCTTGGCCCAGGTAGAAGAAATCACACCGGCCGACATCAAGGTGGTTCCTCCGGAGGAACGGTCGAAATGGTCCCGAAAGATCGCTTTGGGCGAGTTTGTCACCTCCGTGGAAGTGCTGCCGCCGAAGGGTGTCGATGCCCAAAAGACGCTCGAGTCTATTCGACTGCTTAAAGAGAAGAACGTCGACGGCGTAAATATTCCCGACGGCGCACGAGCGCAATCGCGCATGAGCGCGATGGCCACTGCCGTTCTGGTTGAGCAGCATATCGGCATTGAATCGGTGCTGCACTATTGTTGCCGCGATCGTAATCTGCTGGGCATGATGTCCGACTTGTTGGGCGCTGCGGCCCTGGGTCTCAGAAATCTCTTACTGATTACCGGCGACCCTCCGAAGATGGGTCCCTACCCCGACGCTACGGCGGTTTTCGACATCGATGCGATTGGCCTCACCAACATGGTGAACAAATTGAATCACGGTCTCGATATCGGCAATAACCCCATTGGCCAGCCTACGGCGTTTTGTATTGGCGTGGGCGTAAACCCCGGGGCCATCAATCCGGACGAGGAAATTCGCCGCTTTGAATACAAAGTCGAGGCCGGCGCTCAATACGCGATCACGCAGCCGGTCTTCGATACCGATCAACTAAGAGACTTCTTGAAGAGCATCGAACACGTTCGCATTCCCATCGTGGCCGGCATCTGGCCTCTGGTCTCATTTCGCAACGCCGAGTTTTTGCACAACGAGGTTCCTGGCGTGCGCGTAACTCCGTCAATCATGGAGCGCATGAGGGCGGCCTCGGCGATCAGCAAAGAAGCTGGGCGCGATGAGGGGTTAAAGATTGCGCGCGAATCTTTGTTGGAAGTTCGGGATCAGATTCAGGGTGTGCAGGTGTCAGCGCCGTTTGGAAATGTGAAGTACGCGCTGGAAGTGTTTGATGTACTGGATGGATTCGCAGCCAAGAATCAAGAAACCAGGTCAGCCATGTGAGTTGTAGAAGCCGAGTTCATCGCTGAAATCTCCCTCCGTAAAAACCCCGGAAAGAATTGACAAATCGGAGTCGATAATCGTACCGTGGGCTAGACTCACATAAGGTGATTGTCTTAACGTCTGCGGGCCGAGTCTCACACTACACTCGACACAGACTGCTTTATCCTGATTCTCAAACAAGAGGTGCACCCATGACAATGAAGATTCAACTCGCCCTTCAGGGTGGAGGAGCCAAGATCGCTAGTCTGATGGCCGTAATGGAGGCGATTCAATCCCTTGAGTCAGAGGAGGTTCTCAAGGTATCTCGGATTGCCGGAACATCCGCCGGGTCCCTCATTGGATGCATTTTTGCTGCTGGGATAAGCATGCAAACCCTAAGGGCATCTCTTCTAGCCGGGAAGGGCAAGAGTCTGATCGGTTTGTTTCCAACTCCAAAATTACGGCACATGGTTACGCAGCCTGTTTCGGGCCGACCATTTTGGAGCACCAGAGAACTTGAGAAAGGCTTGGCTATTCTTTTTCGCGAACAGGAAGTATTTAAGCTCAGCGATTTGAAGCGAAAAACCGGCACGGAAGTGTTAATTGTTGCTGCCAACCTAGGCACATCCACAAAGGAAGTTTATCAAGGCAATGATGACATCATTAGTTCGATTCTTGATTCTTGCGGGCTGCCATATTTTTTCCGCACCTGGGATATAGGAGGCCGCGCTGGCAGGGTGATTGTGGACGGCGGCATCTGCGAAAACCTACCGTCAAGCGAACTAAAGGATGACCCGGATGACCCGATTGTTGCTGTGACTTTTCCACCGACGAGACCCGGCACTCCCCAGGATGTGAAGAGTTTTACCCTGGCGCTCCTTGAAACTGCGATGAATAACTCCATCGACCGAGCAAAGAGCGCTTTACCGTCGGATCGAATTCACACCATTGATACCGACATCGCCACTTTCGATTTTGAGCGAGGGCTGGAATATGGCCTGAGAGACCACAATGTTTACAGTCGCGCCCGAGAGCGAGCCGAAGCTTGGTTCCGTAAATTTGTCCATGACAAACTGCATGAGAAAGAGGCGAACGCAGCGGCCTTAAAGCGCATGGAACAAGAAAAGTTAGCCGCCGCAAAAAGCGAGCCAAGTAAGATTCAGGAACAGTGGGGTATCGGCGGCGATTTTTGGGTTGCACAAAGTGCCGCGACCGTTTATCTCATGAGGCAAATCGGAAAGGCTTATAAGCTTCAGCATTCTCACAGTAAATTCAAATTCTTGAGATGCACTTTCGCAGTTCAAGCTAACTGTTTGCTTGAGGAACATGAACCGCTGTATGGGACCCCTGATTGGTTTAGCTACCGGTCGACTTTCCAACCCATGAACCAACCAATTTATTGCATTAGTGTTGCTTTAACCTCGACGCCGCAAGCTAAGTTTCTGGGCAAGACGAGGTGGACTGTGCGCGACATCAACAATAACATCATCGAAACCATTGATGTCCCTATTCAAACTTCATCCATTCTAGATTCTGAACATTCCGAAGAGAGAGAGTTATTAATGTTCTTTAATCCTGTCTTGCAACCTAACAACGGACCCTATAGCCTGCTCTTCCAGGATGAGGCAATGCTGTTAATGGGACCCCTCCTCAATAACAAACGAGATGAGCTTGAATTCTATCCCCGGAGAGCCTTCGGAACTGTCGACCGCATCGATTTGTTATTGCATGTTCCAAACCGGTTAAAGGACTCGATCTCGATGGAGCGCCGGCCAAACGACCGTTCGGGCCGTGCGATGACGGAGGGCGAATTGGCGGATTATACTGTTCCGTTTGGGTTTCACACTCTAGGCTGGACAGGCGAGAATCTCACAGTAGAGGACAGCTTTGGCGTCAACCTTTTATACAGATAAGCTTTGTTTTGCTTAATAAATCCATAAACCTGTCGACTTGATTTATGTGGGGCCCGAAAAATAAATTGAACGCGCATGACTTTAACCCTTGACAGTGTAGCTGACAGTTTCTGATACTTGGGCGACAGTTTGGAGGTACCAAATAATGGCTCGCGTTAAAGTAGGGTTATTCAGCCGCTAAAGCCTTCCAAGTTCAATACGAAGAAATAATTGCCACTTGGGCAAACTTCTGGACCGTTTACCCGCCTATGGTGGCTCTTATAACGCTGGCAGTCTGATTTCCCACCTCCCCACATCGCCTTTAGAACATCGATCCCTTTGGTAAACCAGTCTGCCCTTGATTGTCGTGTAGGACTTCGCTTGTGACAAAGCTCTTAGGGATGCGCTTGTTCGGAATCCAGCCTCCGCCTGGTTATTCCTTTGAATCGAGCAGCAGCCAAAAATACGGCAGCACCTCGTTTGCCAGACGTCCCGTTCTGCCCATCATGCGGTTTCGATGATCGCCGTTATATTCCTCAAAGACGTGATCGATGCCGTGCGCCGTCAGAGCCGCCGACAACGCGCGCGACGTGGGCGGGATATGCGTAAACTCATCCTCGTAGCCTGAGTCAAATCTCAAGCCTCTCAGCTTCCGCAAATTCGCGGCGTACTTTTCAACCATGTATACCGGCATGTTATCCATCCACTTTCCAAATGCCGGCTCAGCGGGTTGAATTCTTCCTCCGACAATCTCAAAGGGCAGGTCAATAAATAACGGCGGTCGATCCGGATTCGGGGAAAAAGCTTGCGCCACCACGATCACGCCAATCGCGTATAACCCGCCTTTAAACGCTTCTTCAGGCGATGTCGGCTTCTTCGTCAAGAGGAAACTAAACGCTGGGCTTTCAATCGTCAGGTCGCGTCCCCATCCGAGCACCGCTGGATTGATCCCATAAACGACTGAGTAAACGTCGGGGTGTTTCATTCCCAGCTTGATGGCCCCATACCCACCCATCGAATGTCCGGCGATACCTCTACTTGAAGCTCGCGCCAGCGTGCGATACTTGCCATCGATGTAGCCCACGAGATCTTTCACCGTGAAGTCTTCCCAATTACCGGTCACCGTGGAGTTCGTGTAGAAGCTGCCGCCCCAATTCGTGCGCTCATCCGGCATGACAACGATCATCTCGCCAAACCTTTTATCAGCGATTCCGCGATTCATCACGCCGGGAACGGATTGCCAGGGATCGTCCTTCTTCCACGGCCTAATCCATGCTTCGTCAGTGTCAGTGATGCCGTGAAGCAAATAGACAACCGGATATCTCTTGTTAGGGGAACTGTCGTAGCTGGGCGGCAGATAGACGCTCACGCTGCGATCGGCTGACTCGCCGCTCAGCGTTTTTTCGAGCGACTGGCCGTGCACTTTCTCGCGCACCAGCCGTCCTTCCTGCGCTTGAAGAGACGACGCGCAGACAACCAATTGCACGATTAAGAGTAGACGGGCGATGCGCAGGTGCCGGAGTAATCCTTTTTGAAAACCTCTTTTCGTATTTTTCATAGAAACCACCAATTCCGGCCATTCGACCTAACCGTATAAGGGGTTCAATAGAGAGAGCTCGCGCCCGGTTCAATTGCTATTCACGCTTTCAGCGTAGGTTGAACTGTCAACTCCTAACCCGGCGAGTTACGCCGGGCTGGAATTGTAGAACGCCTTCGGCGTAACTTTTGATCCGCGCCCATCCGCGTTCATCCGCGGCTAAGTTTTTAAGTAGTTCTTTCTTACAACTTTCCGTTGGGTCTTTACGGTTAAATGGCACCGGTGGTAGGCCTCCCTTGATAAATATGGGCCTCCCGATCCGAGACTCCTCAAGGCCAGATCTCATTCAGCAGCGCGGCCAGGCGATAACCACCCCACGCCACGCGTTTCCGCGCGACCCGCACTGCTTTTCTGTTATAGGCAGCGTTGGGCTTCCTGCCGACCTTTGCTCCTTTGTAGCCAAAGTCCAGTGCCAGCGCATGACTCTCATCCGCCCAGGCACTAAAGCTAAACGGATCGTCAAGGTTCAAATCCGGATCGGTATCGGGATTATTTACCACTGCCAAGGCCACCGCAGCCGGAATTCGACTGAGTGGCGGAGGCGTAAAATTCGGGCCCGTAGGAGGAAACGTACCGATGCCGCTATCCCAATAACTGTGAAGGTTAGACTTCTTGAGCTTGCCGTCATTACCACGAATCCTGATCGAAAACAGATTTCCGCCTCGATCTCCATCAGGCAACGCCTCACTGAATCTGGTGGCACAATGCAATGGTTGATGAATGTCACCTACAAAGTGGATGATCAGCCGCAACGCCAGCGCCTGAGCGTTCTTATCTGTGCTCGTCCTAAGTATGCTTACATTGTCCTCGAGAGCTTTGACGATATTGTCCTCAGGCAGGTTTGTGGGCAAGGGCGTGCCATCATCTGAGAACGGTTTGTTGATGAAGTGAAGTGGTTTAAAGGAATCAAACTCTTCAAAGGGTCTGAGGTCGTCGGCCCAATGCGCCGCGTTAATGAAGTTCTTGCTTTTTCGGGAAACACTCGCAGGGTTAATTGGGATCGCAAGCAACTCCCTGGCCTTGGCCTTGGCTCGAGGGTTCAGTCGACTGTAAGCAATTGAGGCAGTCATCATGTGACCGCCCGCTCCCCAACCCAGGGAGAGGGATGGGGTGCAAAGAATCAGCAGAGCGACTCCAATTGCGAGGCCGCGTTTTAGTCGCCGCTCGTTGTGTCCGTACTTCATGGGGATCCTCCTTCGGGGGAAAATGGTTCACTCCTTCTGATACACGATCTGACCATTGACGATCGTGTAAACGACATCGGTTGTCAGCACTTCTCGCGGCGGAATTTTTAAGAGGTTCTTCGAAAGCACGGCCAGGTCGGCGAGCTTGCCGACCTCGATTGACCCTTTAATTTTTTCCTCGAAATTCGCGTAAGCCGTGTTATAGGTATAAGCCCTGATGGCGTCCTGAATGCTGATGCGCTCTTTTGGAAACCACCCGGCTTCAGGTTTGCCCGTAACAGTTTGCCTTGTCACCGCAGCGTAAAGACCCAGCATCGGATTGATGGGATACTCCGAGGCGGAAGTTCCCGGCCAATCCGTCCCAAAGCTAAGAACTGCGCCGCTGGCTTGAATACTCCTGAATGCGTAGGCCCCTTTGCTTCTCTCGTGGCCGATACGCTCTTCCATCCAACGCATGTCATCGCTCAAATGAAAAGGTTGAACCTCCGCGACGATGCCGAGTTTACCGAGACGCTTGAAGTCCTGGGGTGCTATCACCTGAGCATGAACCAGGCGGAAACGGCGGTCGCGTTTGCCGTTCTGTTTGTCAAGCTCCTCGAGATAGTTAAGCAGTATGTGATTGGCTTCATCGCCGATGGCATGCACGGTGAGCTGCAATCCGGCTTTGTCGGCATTAAGCATGTAGCTTAGGAATTTACCTTCGACAAACTCGCCCTTTTCGTTGACCATCAGTGGACGCCAACGCCCACGGTTGTTCGGATCGTGCGAGTAAGGTTGAAAGAAACGAGCGCTGCTGGTGCCCATGATGCCGTCGATGTGTCCCTTCAAGGCCCCGAGCCGAATCCACTCGTCCCCGGCGCCGACACTTATTCCCCGATCCGACATCTCCTTCACGCGATCCAGGCCCGGCCGGAAATGCACCCGCACCGTTAATTCACCGTTCCGATGCAGCTCGCGGTAAATTTCCAGTTGCGTATCGTCCGACATGTCGCTGATGTTGGTGACGCCAAACTTGCGAATCTCTGCCAGAGCGTTTTTGGTTTGCTCAATGCGGCGCGCTCTCGAGAAAGTTCGCGGCACAACCGTACTGAATAGACGCGTAACGCCTTTTCCTCGCATGTGGCCGTTAAAGCGGCCCTGGCTGTCTTTGATGAACTCGATATCGGCGGCTTGAGGATTCGTTTTGTCGATGTTTGCCGCGCGCAATGCCGCCTGATTAGCTGCAAACTGACTGTCATCAAACTTCCGTATGAACATCGGATAATCGGCCGTGATCTCTTCAACTAGTTTCATATCCGGGGCAAACGGCTGGCGCTGTTGACTGCCTGCGCTGCCAGCGGCCCACTGGTCGTACGCGCCCCAGAATCCTCCGACTACCCACTCGCCCTTCGGGAGGCGTGAAATGACCTCTTTCACGCGCGCAACGAACTCTTCCTGAGTCGAAACGGCCATGATATTGAACTCGAGAAACTGGGCTGCTGAGGCAAAGTGAACGTGGTTGTCATTGAACCCTGGCGTGACAAAACTTCCGTGCAGATCGATCACCTGCGTTTTTTGGCCTTGCAGCTTGAGGGCAGCTTCGTTGGATCCCACGACGACGAATCTGCCGTCTTTGATGGCAACGGCTGGGACTGTCGAATTCTTGTTGTCGACGGTCCAGATGACGCCGTTGTGGAGGATCAAGTCTGCGGCTTGCGAGCGCGAATCCTGTTGGCTGCCTGCCCGCAGCGCTGGCGCAAACGTCAGGCCTGCGATCAAGATCAGGACCAAGAGTAATGAGAGCTTGGTTCTATTCATGTCATCCTTAATTTCATCTCAGGTTTCTGGATTTCCGTTCCTGCCCTCCGTAGAAGAACGCACAATCGTTTTTGAGCAGAGCTGAAGTAAAGAAATGAACGATCCACTAATACACACGAATCTGCACTAAGTGTTGTCGTGTCTTTTCGTGTGAATTGGTGGATCGCTGCTTTCATTTGGTTGCGACGGCTTGAACAGACGGATCAATGAAGAACGTGGCGGAGCGCACGCTCAAGCTCTGTGAATTGAAATTGAAACCCGGCTGCTTTCAATTGCTGCGGTTCGACGCGTTGGCTCGATAACAACAACGCGTCACCCATCTCGCCAAACGCCAAACGCACTCCAAACTCGGGAATCGGGAACAAGGTCGGGCGAGAGAGCACCTTACCCAAAGTCCTGGTGAACTCTTCATTCCGCGCCGGATTCGGAGCCACAAAGTTAACGGGACCTCGCAGCGCATCGTTAGCCATCACATATTCAATCCCGCTGATTACATCGTCGAGCGCAATCCAACTCATCCACTGTTTGCCGCTGCCAACGCGCCCTCCAATACCCATCCGAAATGGCGTCAACATCTTTGCGAGTGCGCCACCGTCTTTGCTAAGAATGATCCCAAAGCGCGTATTGACGACACGAATTCCCTTCTCTGCCGCCAAAGACGTCGCTTGCTCCCATTCAATGCAAACTTGGGCCAGAAAGTCATTGCCGGGCGCGCTCTCTTCGGTGAGCAGTTCATCGCCGCGATCGCCGTAGTAGCCGACTGCTGAAGCGCAGATGAGAGTCTTTGGAGGGCGGGCAAGATTTGCGAGCGCGTCGCTCAGCAGTTTGGTTCCTTTGGATCGACTCTCGCGAATGCGGCGCTTCTTTTCTTCGTCCCAGCGCCCCTCGGCAATGCTTTCGCCGGCGAGATGCACCACGGCGTCAAACCCTTCGAGAAGCGAGATCGCGATGCTGTACCGCTCCGGACTCCATTCGACTTCGGATTCAGAGCCGGGGGCGTGACGCACGAGGCGGGAAATCTCGTGACCTTGGGCCGCCAGAGATTTGGTGAGTGCGGTTCCCACCAGACCATGTGATCCGCTAACGAGAACTCTCATCCTTGCACCCTCTTGTTAGATAAAGCTAAAAAGCGTTGGATTGGGCCCTTACAATATATCCCTCGCGTTAAATTCTCAATGCTCAACTAACATCAGAACCGTTTGCGGTAGGAACCGCTCTCAACCGCGCAATTCACAACTTTCAGACCCACCAAGCCGCGCCCCCACCGCACCGGAGCATTAACAGTGGATCCTCGGGCCTGTTCGGTAGTGGCAGGTTTCTGGAGCTGTGAGTGGCGCTCGGCTGAGAGCGGTCGCTACCGCTCCCGGTTCTGTATGTCTCCGTTTGAGATCGGGAACACAATTTGACTTGTAATTCTTTTGTTAAGGTGTAGAATGCGCTTGCCAAAACCTCACACTATCGGCTTGGCAGGAAATCAAATGTAGATAGGAATCAATTTCGCGAAGCGCCGGCGCGCTATCGTTAGGCGCTGAAGAAGGAGCAGCCTCACCATGTTTACTACCAAACTCCTCACGGGCTTCGGCCTAACTTTGGTCGCAGTCTCATTCGTTGTCTTATTCCCCAAGCCGTCCGGGTCAACGAGCCAACTCGTCCGCCTCACAAACACGAGCGAGGAGGTTCTTAACCTCAATCCATCGCTTAGTGGCGATGGGCGTATTGCGGCGTTCGAGTCAACGGCAAATCTGGCAGGCGTTTCTAGCGAAGGCGGGTTACGGACCATTCGTGCCGATCTGTCCTCAACGCCCGCGGCATTTACTCAAATTGGAATATCTCGGGCGGTGGCGCCGGCGATTTCGCAAGACGGGTCGCGGATCGCATTCGCTTCGCACGAGGACCTGTTAGGCACAAACCCCGATCGCAACTCAGAAATATTTCTTTTTGATGGATCGGCACTCAGGCAAATTACCAATACAACTCCGGATAACTCGGCGACACGGATTCGTGACGGTAATTTTCAACCTTCGATTACCGATAACGGGCGCACAATCGCGTTCGCCTCAAACCGAAACCTGACGGGGCAGAATCCCAATCTGAAATCTGAGATCGTCCTGTTCGATACGGTCAGCCGGCTCTTCGCACAGCTACATGATTCCCAGGGCTCTTCGGGCGCAACTGAAGCGAAGATCAGCGGCGACGGTTCGCGGGTGGCTTTCATTCGTGATATGAGCCACGGCGAAAATCTCTCACGCACTCTCATGCTCCACGAGCGCGCGACCGGCGAAACCTTCATCATTGCCGCTAATCGTTCCTCTCTATCAATGACCTATGGCCGCGCGATCAGCGACGATGGCGCTCGGATTGTTTATTCAGATCAAATTACACCTAACCAGACCGAGGTGTTTGTCTTCGACACGCGTTTACGCTCGTCGACGCAGATCACTTCCCTTGGCGCGCGCGCAGACGATGTCTCACTGCACCCAACGATCAGCGGCGACGGCAAGCGAATCACATTTTCAACCAGACGTAACCCGCTCGGCGCCAACGGAGATCGCAGCGTGGAATTGTTCTTGTACGACGTTCCCACAGGGCAGTTAACCCAATTAACGAACGCTCCCGCCCAGGCAACCGCCGAGGTGGTATCGTCGCTCAACGATGACGGATCGGTCGCAGCATTTAGCTTCCCGCGCGTATTCTCAGGGCCAGTTTCGTCAAATGATCTGGCAAACAATTCCGAGATCTATGCCCTCACTATCGAGTCGCGCCCGGCTTTTGGAACGTTAACGGTGCTCAATGCCGCCTCTCTTGAAACCGAACCCGCGAGCGTTAGAGCAGTTGCGCCTGCCAGCATCGCCGTCGCCAGAGGAACCGCGCTGGCAATCAAAGCAGAACAAGCCAAACCTACCATTGACCGCCTCTTCCCTCTCTCAATAGCCGGAACCACAGTCGCCGTGAACAACCGCCCGGCAAGGCTCTTGTTTGTCTCTCCCGCGCAGGTGCATTTCGTCATCCCTCCGGAAACCGAGATCGGTGTGGCGGAAGTAGTGCTCACCAATGCGGAAGGCTTTCAATCAAAAACCGAGGTGATGGTCGTAAGTGCGGCGCCAGGCTTGTTTACATTGAGCGGCGATGGCCGAGGCGAAGGGGTGATCTTGAACGCCGAAAATCTTGTTGCCGGTCCATTCGATCCAACCGGCGGCCAACTTCGTCTCAAAGTTTTCGGCACGGGCATTCGAGGCGCGGCGCAACTCTCAGCCACAATTCTCGGGCGCGCCATCACTGTCGAATCGCAACACCAATCGCGAGACCTGCCGGGGCTTGACGAAATTCACGTGGCTTTACCTGCCGATCTCCGCGGCGCGGGACCCCTGGCCATTACTATTGCCGCAGACAGTCGCGCCAGCAACGCCGTGGGCGTGACGTTCAGTGGCAACTTCGAGAGAGACATTTTGATCAACGAACTCCTGGCCGATCCTCCCGACGGCCCAGCCGGAGATGCAAATCAAGACGGCCTGCGCGACTCTTCTGACGATGAATTCATCGAGTTGGTCAACACGACGGCGAGGGACATCGAGGTTGGCGGTTTTCTGTTGCAGACGCGCGGTTTTACCGGCGCCTCGGACATTCTTCGTCATCGATTCGCTGCCGGAACTATCTTGTCAGCAGGAACCTCTATCGTTGTCTTTGGAGGAGGGACGCCTGATCCAACTAACAGCGCCTTCGCGGGCGCCCAAGTCTTCAAAGCCTCGAGCGGCGGCTTATCGCTCATCAACGGCGGCGGAGTTGTAACGTTAAGAGATCCAGCCGGCGTGCCCGTCACATTCGTCGCGTATGGCGGAACAACGGGCTTGCGCGGAGATGCAAACCAATCACTTACTCGCTCTCCCGATCTCACGGCGAACTTCGTTTTGCATCAATCGGCTTCGCCAAGCGGCGAGAGACTGTTTAGTCCGGGCACTCGCGTCAACGGTGCTTCATTCCTGCCTGCGCCCGCGATCTCTCGAATCTCGATTAATCCGCTCATGGCGCAAGTTAATGTTGGTGAAGACGTGCCCTTCACCGCCAAAGCATTTGATCAAGACGATCAGGAAATGAGCGGCGTGCTCTTTGGATGGCAGTCCAGCAACCCAGTCGCAGCAACCGTCAATGCCGGCGGGACGGCTCGAGCGGTCGCACCGGGCACAGCGCAACTTACCGCTTCGGCCAGAGGGGTACAGTCGGCTGCCGCTCTCGTAACAGTTCTTCCCTCACCGACTCCGACGCCAACTCCGTCGCCCACACCTTCACCATCGCCATCGCCATTACCCACGCCGTCACCGTCGCCGTCGCCATCACCGAGTCCCAGTCCAACTCCGTCGCCGCTGCCAACACCTTCGCCAAGTCCATCTCCTACAGTAACGCCGACTCCCACTCCATCCCCGGCACCGTCACCGTCTCCATCACCGCTACCGACGCCGGGGCCGCCGTTAGTGATCAGCGAATTCCGCACGCGCGGGCCAAATGGAGCGAGCGATGAGTTTATCGAACTCTACAATAACAGCGACGCTCCACTTGTTATTGGAGGTTGGAAGATCCGTGGCTCCAGCAACTCGGGCACGATCACGACGCGCCTAACGATCGGCGCCGGCACAATAATCCCCGCTCGAGGTCATTTTTTAGCCACGAATTCCACCGGCTTCAGCGGAGCGGTCGCCGGCGATCAGAATTACACAAGTGGTATCGCCAACGATGGCGGCATTGCTTTGACCCTCCCTGACGATTCAATTGTTGACGCGGTTGGGATGAGCGCGGGATCGGCTTTCCGTGAGGGAATGCACCTTGCGCCTTTGCCCACCGATGCGAATCAGAGCTACGAAAGAAAACCTGGCGGTCTGTTAGGAAGCACACAAGATCGCAGCGACAACTTCATTGATTTTCAACTGCTGACACCGAGCGATCCGCAAAATCTGACCAGCAATCCGACTCCCGATCCGAGACCAAGTCCCTCGCCAACTGTTTCGCCAACTCCAATTCCCAGTCCAACTGTAACTCCGTCTCCCTCTCCAAGCGCTTCGCCAACTCCAAGCCCGTCACCGTCACCATCACCGTCGCCAGCGCCTGGCGCGACTTTCGTTATCAACGAGGTGGATTCCGATCAGGCCGGCACTGACGCCGCGGAGTTTATCGAGATTTATGATGGAGGCGCCGGTAACACTTCTCTTTCCGGACATGTGCTCGTGTTCTACAACGGCAGCAACGACCTTTCTTATTTTGCGATTGACTTAACCGGATTAACTAATGCACAAGGCTATTACACAGTCGGGAACAGCGGTGTCGCCGGCGTCGATCAAACATTTGCCGGGAACTTTCTTCAGAACGGGCCGGACGCGGTGGCGCTCTACACCGGCTCGGCGTCCAGCTTTCCGAACAACACCCCCATCACAACTGCCAATCTGGTCGACACTGTAGTTTATGGCACGTCTGATCCAGACGATCTTGGATTGCTGATGCTGCTGAATGCCGGCCAGCCCCAAGTCGACGAGGATGCAGGAGGTGGAGGCGCGGCAAACTCCATTCAAAGATGTCCTAACGGATCGGGCGGCGCGCGGAACACCTCAAACTACGCGGTGTTTGCGCCAACTCCCGATACGGCGAACACCTGCGGCGGATTGACGATACTTCGTTACTGGCAACGGTGGCTATCAGAGGTCAAACGATTCCGAGAGATAAAGATTTTTGTATAAGGAAAGAAATACAACTAAATAGTGCCTTCTTGAAGCAATCTAAATTACGTTTTACTCAAACGCCCTATGTTTGAGCGGTTTGTTATCTATTATCAAGATGCGACCTCCTCTTCTCCTCTATTCCACGCAGACTCTACTCGCTTACCACATAAACGAGAGGTACTATGGTGGTCTACATTATGTATGGTGTTCAGAATTCTTCGGATCGGGTAGTATTGCGCCAGGAAGGCCCGTACCCCCTTCAGCCTGTCCTCAAGAGATTTATGAGGAACTGTTGCAAGACATTCAGAACGCAGATAGACATAGCGATAAAATCAGACAAAATAAGGCGGGTCTGCGCCGAGGGGCAGATTTCGAGTACAGCAAAGGAATCATTACCGATTCGGAACGATTGGAGATTTTCAACAAGGTGAGGTTAGCAACATTTATTGACTTCAAGCCTTGGTCTACATTATTCCGTACGCTCTGGTGGCCGGAATTCTAAGGGTTGTTCCGGTGAGACACAGGGCAAATCCACTCTCTGACGAGTTCATTATCGAGCAGCTTCCACGCTCGAGTTTTGACATTATCGATCCGCGGAGCGTCTAAAACTAATTATGATAGAAGCAAACGAACTCAATAGCGCGTTTTACGCGATGCGATTGCTGCTGCATCGGTTGGGTCCATCAGAAATTGAAGCCGTGACGGGAACAGACTATCCGGCTACCGAGTTTACCAAGCAGGAACAGCTACGTGCGCTAGACATTCTTCATTCTATTGAAGACTTAGAAAAGAGTTCTGTCAGGGAGATGTCGCAACAAAAAATACGTGCCCATCTGGTAGGACTATCCGATCAAATTGAGGCCCTGGCAAATAAAGATCTCTTAGCGGCTGGTTACGAACTGAATTCGCCTGGGACTTTAAATCCTCACGTTGACGAAATGCATTGTGATCGATTTACGTTGACTAATAATCAAAAGTAGGGGCGTTTGCCGCCCCATTAATTTAACGCACTACGCCGGTCAACGGACTGGAGGCGCTGGCGTACAAACGCTTTTGCATGCGGCCGGCCTGGTACGCCAGTCTGCCGGCTTCGATCGCCAGCTTCATTGCAACAGCCATCTTCGCCGGATCTGTAGCTTCCGCAATTGCTGTATTCATCAGCACGCCATCCGCGCCCAACTCCATCGCTATCGTCGCATCGCTCGCAGTCCCTACGCCCGCATCAACGATGATCGTCGCGTCCGGCAGTTGCTCGCGCATGATCCGCAGATTCGCGGGGTTCTGAACGCCCAAGCCCGATCCGATCGGGGCCGCCAGCGGCATCACCGCCGGACATCCCGCGTCCAATAGCTTCTTCGCCATGATCAGATCGTCCGTGAAGTAAGGCAACACTACAAAGCCTTCCTTAACAAGCACGCGAGCTGCCTCAAGCGTTTGCTCGTTGTCAGGAAACAGTGTGGTCTGATCGCCAATCACCTCGAGCTTGATCAAATCAGTTTGCAAGGCCTCGCGCGCCAGCCGCGCCGTGCGAATGGCCTCTTCCTTGGTGTAGCAGCCGGCTGTGTTGGGCAGAATCTGTAAAGAAGGATCGAGGTAATCCAGAAACGACTCGGAGCTGCGATCCAGTGGCACGCGCCGGACGGCCACCGTAACCAACTCGGCCCCAGAAGCGCGATGGGCGCTGCGCATCTCTTCGTAACTGCGATACTTCCCTGTCCCGATGATCAGGCGCGAACCAAAGGATCGGCCTGCAATTTCGAAGCGATCCGATTGAGCCTGGACTACTGTTGACATGGGTTAACGACTTCCAATTTCCAGAATGTGTAGTCTGACTTTACACCTGTGCCGCGAAAACGGGAAGTTGGGAGATCATCAACTTTTACTTAACGTCCGAGGCTGTCGATGTTGGGAATTATTTAGCCGCGGATTACGCGGATAAACGCGGATCAGAACCTGAAATCAAAAGAATAAAAGACTGCTCTTGCTGCTCTTCTGAAATTCTTTTTGAGCTCTCGACGCCTTTGAGCCGCCTTTGGAAGCTAAAAATGCCTTTCCTCCCTCTATCGCGGATCAGAATTTGGAAATCAAAAGAATAAAAGACTGCTATTCCTCTTCTGAAATTCTTTTTGAGCTCTCGACGCCTTTTTGACTCCTTTGAGAGGTGATATGCGATTCTCAAATCTATCCGCGTTCATCCGCGAAATCCGCGGCTAATTCTCGTCCGCGAAACCCATTTCCTGAGAAAACACATGCCCTCTTAGGAGATCGACCTTGACACAAAACCGCCGCCGACGAAGTGTACGATCTCCAGGGCGTCGTCTTCTTTAAGCACAGTAGAGTCCCACTCAGCGCGGCGCACGACTGTTCGGTTAAGCTCGATGGCAATTTGTTCCGCCCTGAGGTTGAGCGATTCGACTAGTTCCAGCAGTGAGAGGTTGGCCTCTACTTCACGCCTTTCGCCATTTACTTGAAGTCGCAAAGGATTGCCCAGGGTGATGATCAACCGGAATGAATCACGCGGCGTATTTCAGTTTCGTCGTCGCCCGCCGTCACCCGAATCAGAATTGCGGCACGGCCGGAAGTGAATTCAGGAATCTGGGCAGATACATTGGCGACGCCATCCCGCTGCGTCTTCACGGAATATATTTGAGGCCTAAAAGAGGTCCCCAACACCTTCACCGAGACAGCAGCGTCGTTAACCGGCTTTTCTTGATTGTTCGCGCTATAACTGACCAGGATCCGCAAGCTCAAAGAATCGCCGGAGCGAAACTCCTGATCGTCGAGCAGGCTGACGCGCAAGCCCTCGGTAGTCACCGGCAGTTCACCCAATGGTGACTCGCGCCGGTGATCGTGCACGGTGAAGACCTCTGGAGGCCTGGCTGCCGGCGGTGGCGGTGACGGTGGCGGCGGCGGTGGCGGGGGCGGCGGCGAAACCACAGATGGCGCTTCTGTGGGTGGCTGAGCCTCGGCGGCCTCCTCCCCTGAAGCCTCTTCTAAAACTCCCTGGTTGAGAGTTAAAAGGCCCGCCTGGCCCATGCGTTTTAACTCCTCAATCCGGCCGTTGTGTATTGCGGCGCAGATCAGGCGGTGTTGCCGCTTCAATCTCTCCGCTAGAGCCTCGTCACTATAACCCGAGGCTATCAAGTCCTCGTAAGGAGATCGTTTACTGGCGAGGATTTCTCCCCCGGAATAAACCAAAGAGAGAATCAATGGTGATTCAAGTCCCTTGTCCTCAGTCTGTACATGATAGACAACGCCATCGTATTCCACGTCAGTGTTGTACCCGTGAATCACTCTTGTCGCATCCGCGTTTCAGTGAATTGGTCGGTTCAGAGGAAGCCTTCGCTCCCACACAGAACGCTCCATCGAACGGTAACACATGCTTTTTTGCGTGGTCAATTACCATTTTCAAAGCGCTTTTGCGCGAGAAAGGGTTGCTTGACACCTAGATCACCATGGACTAGCATGCCGCTTGTACAATGATTCTCAATCTTTAGATGGGGTGTGTTGACGGCTGATGCTCAGTTTGTCAGACATGCAGTTGAGTTGATTTGTCCCCGGACGCGGCTGAGAGGCTGAAATGAGATTTGCCCTTTACGATTACCTGCCCATTCTATTGATCTTCATTGTTGCGGCTGGTTTCGCCGTGGGCAATATCTTCATCTCTCAGTTCATTGGACAACGCAAGCGAACCAAGACCAAGCTGATGCCCTACGAATGCGGCAAGGATCCGGTGGGCTCAGCCCGCGAGCGATTCTCAGTGAAGTTTTATCTGATCGCAATGCTGTTCATCCTTTTTGATATTGAAGTCATTTTTCTTGTGCCATGGGCAGTGGTGTTTAAAACGCTGTCGAGCCCAACCTTCGGCCTGCGAAATCTGATCTACTTTGAGATGATTCTCTTTATTTTGCTGCTGCTCGCAGGATACATTTACGTAATCAAGAAAGGTGCTTTCGACTGGAGCGACCGAGCGCGGCGGGAGGCCGAGGCTGAAGCTCGGCTGCTGGCCGATGCGGAAAAACGGCAACCAGAACAACGGGCGGCAGCTTAAACCGGCGGCTTAAACCGGACCAAGGGCGACAAACTGAAGTTTGTCGGACAGTTTGTCGGACAGTTTTTTAGATGGGACTCGAAAACATTATCGCTGAAGCATTACCGGAAGTGCTAACCACACGTCTGGATTCGCTGATCAACTGGGCGCGCAAATCGTCGTTATGGCCCGCGACGTTCGGCCTGGCCTGCTGCGCGATTGAAATGATGAATGCCACCTCATCGCGGAACGATTTGGCGCGCTTTGGCTCCGAGGTTTTTCGCGCCAGTCCGCGTCAGGCTGACGTGATGATCGTCTCCGGCCGCGTCTCCCGAAAGATGGCCCCGGTGCTGCGACGGATCTACGATCAGATGCCGGAGCCAAAGTGGGTCATTTCGATGGGAGCTTGTGCGACTTCCGGAGGGGTCTTCGACAATTATGCGATCGTCCAGGGCGTCGACAAGATCGTGCCCGTGGACGTTTATATTCCCGGATGTCCGCCACGTCCGGAAATGCTTATTCATGCGGTGATGATGCTGCAGGACAAAGTGATGAAGGAATCTTCGCGCAACCGCAAAGATATTCCTGAAGAAGAGGCTCGCGAAGCCCTGGTGCCCGGCACTCTCCCAGTCACCGACGGCTCGACCGCCCGGCAGAACGTTACTCCCGAATCGCGGCCTTATACAATAGCCTCCAAACACGAGAAGCGCCGTTCAACTTAAGATTGGAAGATTACAGTGGAGATCACTGACGCCGAGAACGAGCAGGTCTTGTCTGAGCAGACTTCAACAGTTCCAAGCAGCAGATTGACGCCGTCCCGTTTGGTGACGGCGTTACAGCATGAGCATCCTGAATGGATCGCGGAAATTGTCGAAGCTCATGGCGAAGTTACCGCCACCGTGCCCCGCGAGCACCTCGAGGCCGTGTGCTCCCATCTGAAGGTTGCGCAGGACGCGCGGTTTGATTTTCTTGCGGATCTCTGCGGCGTCGATCGAGGAGTGGAAGAGGAGCCGAGGTTTGAGGTTAATTACCACCTGTTTTCAACAACCTTGCATCATCGGCTGCGTCTGAAGGTGTTATTGAACGAAGACGATACGCACGTGCCGACAGTGACCGGCATCTGGCGAACCGCAAACTGGCATGAGCGCGAGACTTTTGATTTGTTTGGTGTCATTTTCGACGGGCATCCGGATTTGAGAAGGATTCTATTGCCCGACGACTGGCAAGGCTATGCGTTGCGGAAGGATTTTCCCCTGCGTGGCTATGAGCCATATAGCCTGAAGTAGTGGCACAGACTTTAGTCTGTGGGTACGAGAAGATCACAGACTAAAGTCTGTGCCACGGGGTGCAGCAATCACAGACTAAAGTCTGTGCCACGGGGTGCAGCAATCACAGACTAAAGTCTGTGCCACGGGGTGCAGCAATCACAGACTAAAGTCTG
>Ga0187893_10004727_pt1 | contig 25506 bp, 19 predicted proteins | sample MA1701074metaG_FD_139574 | JGI IMG/M metagenome (GOLD analysis project Ga0187893, IMG submission 139574) | White microbial mat communities from a basaltic lava cave in the Kipuka Kanohina Cave System on the Island of Hawaii, USA - MA170107-4 metaG ... | reverse complement strand
CCTGCGCCCCGCCGGCAGCCTTTCATTTTCGGGCTACGACCAGATCATTCCCGCGGCCATCAATGGATTCGGCGTTGCGCTCGGCCGCAGTCCGCTGGTGCGCAAGCTGCTATCGTCGGGAGAACTGGTGGCCCCGTTCAAGCGCAGCGCCGATCCGGCGCGCGCCTACTACGCCATCGTGTCGAAGAATTCCGCCGGCCGGCCGGAAGTGACCGACTTCATCAACTGGCTGAAGGAAGAATCGAAGAAGGAACCCCGCTAGCGCGCGCCGGCGGTAATCTGAAACGCGGGATCACCCAGCCTTCGCCGCGGTAGTGCGCGATCTCGTCGGCCTGCAACCGGGCCATGCGCTTAGACGGTCAACACGATCTTGCCGATGTGCTGCGAGGATTCCATCAGCTTGTGCGCTTCGCTCGCCTGCGCGAGCGGGAAGGTCCTGAAGATCACTGGCTTGATTTTGCCGGCCTCGATCAGTGGCCAAATTTTCTCGCGCAGGCTGCGCGCGATGGCGCCCTTGAATTCGACCGGGCGGGGCCGCAATGTCGAGCCGGTGATGACGATGCGCCGGCGCTGGATCTCGAAAATATCGATTTCGGCCTTCGCGCCACCCAGCGAGGCGATGAAGACGATGCGGCCTTCATCGGCGAGGCATTTCAGCTCGCGCGGCACGTATTCGCCGCCCACCATGTCGAGGATCACGTTGACGCCCTTGCCGCCGGTCGCGGCCTTGATTTCCTCGAGGAAGTCCTGCGTCTTGTAGTTGATCGCCTTCTCCGCGCCCAGTTTCACGCAGGCGGCGCATTTGTCGTCGCTGCCGGCGGTGGCGAAGACCCGGTTGCCCATCGCCGCGCCCATCTGGATCGCGGTGACGCCGATGCCTGAACTGCCGCCCTGCACGAGGAGCGACTCTCCCGGCGCGAGGTGCGCGCGGTCGTAGACGTTCGACCAGACCGTGAAGAAGGTCTCCGGCAGCGAGGCGGCTTCCTGCGCGCTGAGGCCTTTCGGGATCGGCAGCGCCTGTGCCTCCGGCGCGACGCAATATTCGGCGTAGCCGCCGCCGTGCGTGAGGGCGCACACTTTGTCGCCTATTTTGAAATTTCTTGCTGAACTGCCCAAAGCAACAACCTCGCCGGCGATTTCCAGGCCGGACAGGTCGGAAGCGCCGGGCGGCACCGGGTATCGGCCCATGCGTTGCAGCACGTCGGGCCGGTTGATGCCGGCGGCGGCGACCTTCACCAGGATTTCATTTTCCTTCGGCGTCGGCGCAGGGCGCTCGGCAACGACCAGGACTTCAGGCCCGCCGGGCTTGCTGATCTCGATGCATTTCATGGGCTGCGGATCATAGCAGCCATGGCTTTGACGTCCACGTTGCCGCCGGAAAGGATCACACCGACGCGCTTACCTTTGGCGTCGAGCTTTTTTTCCAGCAGCGCGCAGGCGGCGAGCGTGCCAGTGGGCTCGACCACGATCTTCAGGCGCTCCCAGAGGAAAAACATCGATTTCAGGAGTTCTTCGTCCGTTACCGTGAGGAATCCGTCCACGTTGGCGCGAATCAGCGCGAAGGTGAGCTTGCCAAGCGCGGTGGTGCGCGCGCCATCGGCGATGGTATTGGGCAGCTTGATGCTCTCGATCCTGCCGGAGCGAAACGAACGCAGGCCGTCGTCGCCCTCCGCCGGCTCGACGCCAATCACCCGGCAGCCGGGTGAAAGATGTTTCGCCGCGAGCGCGCAGCCCGAGAGCAGGCCGCCGCCGCCGCAGGGCACCATGAGGATGTCGAGCGGACCCGTGTCCTCGATCAATTCTTTGGCCGCGGTGCCCTGTCCGGCAAGGATGTGCGGGTGGTCGAATGGCGGGATGACCGTCAGGCCACGCTCCGCCGCCAGCTTTTCGGCGATCTTCTGCCGATCCTCGTTGCTCGCATCGTAGGAAACGACTTCAGCGCCGTAGCCGCGCGTAGCCTCCAGCTTCACCTTCGGCGCATCGATGGGCATGACGATCGTCGCCGCAATGCCGAGCAGCTTGCCCGAGAGCGCCACGGCCTGCGCGTGGTTGCCGGAGGAAAACGCGACGACGCCCTTTTTTTTCTGTGCGTGCGAGAGTTGCGAGAGCGCGTTGTAGGCGCCGCGGAATTTGAACGCGCCCATGCGCTGCAGGTTCTCGCATTTGAAATGCACTTTCGCGCCGGTGAGCGCGTCGATGGTTGCCGAGGTGAGTACCGGCGTGCGTCTCGCGACCGGCCCGATGCGCTCGTGCGCGGCGGCGACATCGTCAAAAGTTACTTCCATCGTTTCAATGCCTCCCGGGCCACTTCCTCGCCCCACTCCTGCAGGAAATGACCGCCCTCGGCGTGGGTCCAGGGATCCGCGCAGTTGCGTATGATTTTGCGCAGCGCGTGCATCACGGGCGGGCCGAGCACCGGGTCCCTGGCGCCGATCGCCATGAAGGCTTCGCCCTGCCAGGCGTTCTGCCACCAGTCGCGCGCGCGGCGCGACAGCGCCGCACCAGGCGCATCCGGCCGGTCGGGGACCAGGTTCGGAAAGCGCCGCACGCCCGCCTTGGACGCGGCATCGGGATAGGGCGCCTCGTAGGCGGCAGCTTCGGCGGCGCTCAGGTGCGGGCAGGCGCGCGCGAGCAGCTTGCCGCAGTCGATGCCCGGGTTCTTGTTGACGTAGGCGCGCCAGGCGATGAAGCCTTCGCTTAGCGGCACATCGCCGGTGCCGAGCGCGGTGTTCATGATCAGCAGCCGCTCGAAGCGCGCCGGCATTTCCATCGGCACGGTAAGCCCGAGCAGACCGCCCCAGTCCTGCACGGCCAGGGAGATGTTTTCCAGGTTTAGCTTTTCAATAAAAGACAAAATCATGTCACGGTGAAAATCAAAGCTGTAGGTCTCGTCTTCCACTGGCTTGTCGGAGCGGCCGAAACCGATGAAGTCCGGCGCCACCACGCGGTAGCCCGCGGCGAGGAACGGCGGGATCATCCTGCGATAGAGGTAGCTCCAGGTCGGTTCGCCGTGCAGGCAAAGCAGGGTGCGCGGTCCTATGCCCTCGTCGAGGTAGTGAACCCGCAGGCCGCGCCATTCGAGGTAATGCGGCGCCCACGGAAATCCGGGCAGGTTCGCGAACCGCTCGTCGGGTGTGCGCATGCGCCGATTGTAGAATGGCCGCATGGACTACTCCAACTATAAAGACCTCAAAATCCGCCGGCTCGAGCCCGGCATCCTCGAACTGGTGATGGGGGAGGAGGGCGGCAAGCTTTCCACCGCGACCGAGCGCCTGCACAAGGAGCTGGCCGAAATCTGGCTCGACATCGACCGCGACCCGGAGACGCGCGTTGCGATCCTGCGCGGCGCGGGCAAGGGGTTTTCGGCCGGCGGCGACCTCGCGATGGTGGAGAAGATCACGCAGGACTTCGAAGCGCGCGCGCGCCTCTGGCGCGAAGCGCGCGACCTCGTCTACAACATCGTAAACTGCTCGAAGATGATCGTCTCGGCGATGCATGGCCCCGCGGTGGGCGCAGGGCTGGTGGCCGGCCTGCTCGCGGACGTGTCGATCGCGGCAAGGAATGCGCGCATCATCGACGGCCACACGCGTCTTGGCGTCGCCGCGGGCGACCACGCGGCGATCATCTGGCCGCTCCTTTGCGGCATGGCGAAGGCGAAGTACTACCTTCTCCTGTGCGAGCAGGTGTCCGGCGAAGAGGCGGAAAGGATCGGCCTCGTATCGCTGTGCTGCGAGGAAGCGGAGCTGCAGGCGAAGGCGCTCGAAGTCGCGCGCAAACTTGCCGGTGGCGCGCAGACCGCGCTGCGCTGGACCAAGTACAGCCTGAACAACTGGCTGCGCCTCGCGGGTCCCAGCTTCGATGCTTCGCTCGCGCTGGAGATGCTCGGCTTCACCGGCCCGGAGGCGAAGGAGGGTCTCGCCTCGCTGCGGGAAAAAAGGCAGCCCTCCTTTCCGCCCGAACCAAAGGATTTCTAACCGGGTTTACTAAAATCCAAAGCATCTCCGGCAGAGGCGGCAGGCGCTTCTGCCGCTGCTGCAACGGGCGCGGCGGCGGCAGGAGCGGCCGCAGCCGCAGCTGCGCCGCTGAACAATCGTTCCAGGTCGCGCGCGATGACTGCCGGATCCGGACCGACGCGGCCCATGCTCGCGAGAAAGACGCGCACCGGCAGATCCACAAGGGTCGGCTCCGGGTGATCGCGCAGGTGCGCCACGTTCTGCAGCGCCGGAATGACGCGGCCGCTGCGCACGCCGGCCAGTTCGTTTTCAAGACCCTGGACCAGCGCGGCCTGGGCGCGGCCGATGCCCGCGAGCAGTTCGGCAAGCTGGAGTGCGGAGATTTGCAGCATGAAGCCCCCTGTCGAGAGAATTCGCGCCGATGTTAACATTCGCTGCCACATGCTGAAACGTGCGCTGCTGGCGATCACGCTATTGCTTCTGATGGCGTTAGCAGGCCTCGCGCTTCACGTAGCCACTGCCGGCGGAGACACCGTGTTTTCCTGGAAGCGCCCCGACAATCTCGGAGTCAAGCAAGGCAGACTGGCGCCGCCGAAGTCGACGCCGAACTGCGTTTCCAGCCAGGCCGAGCCCGCGGATGCCGAGCACTACATCGCGCCGATCGCATTTAAGGGCGAACCGGGCGCGGCAATGGCCGCCGTGCGTGGTGCCGTCGAAAACATGCGCGACGCCATTGTCATCCGGCAGGAGGGCGGCTATCTCTACGCCGAATTCCGCACCAAGTTCATGCGCTTCGTCGATGACGTCGAGTTCCTCGTCGACGCGAAATTGGGCCAGATCCACGTGCGTTCGGCGTCACGGCTGGGCCGTCGCGATTTCGGCGTCAACCGCGCGCGGGTCGAGGCCCTGCGCAAGCGCATCGAAGCTCGTAGCAAGGCCTGAACCGGGGAGATTGCCATGATCGCGCGCACGTTGCTGGTCCTCGCCGCCCTTTGCGCGCTTTCCGGCGTCGCCTGGGCGCAGGCCAAGAGCAAGCCCGCGGAGGACGCGGCGGTGGCGGAAACGCTCTCGGCGGTGGTGCGCGTCAGGTCGAGGATCATCGCCAACGCGCGCAGCGCCGCGACGCTCGGCACGCAGCGCGAAGGCTCCGGCGTGCTGGTGCGCGAAGGCTTCGTCGCGACGATCGGCTACCTCGTGATCGAGTCCGAGTCGATCGAGGTCACCAACGCGGAAGGCAAGTCGGTACCGGCAGCGCTCGCTGCTTATGACCACGCGAGCGGCTTCGGCCTGCTGAAACTGCTCGCGCCGCTCGCCGGCAAGCCGCTGCCGATCGGGGATTCGAACACCGCCACCGAGCGCGAGCCGGTGTTGGTGGCGTCCTTCGGCGGCGACGGCGTCAACGTGGTGCGCGTGGTGTCGCGCCGTGCGTTTTCCGGCAGCTGGGAATACATGCTCGACGCGGCGATCTTCACCTATCCGCCGGTCATGAACTGGTCGGGCGCCTCGCTCATCAGCGCGCAGGGCGAGTTGCTCGGCCTCGGCTCGCTGATCGTGGCCGATTCGGCGGGCACAGAGATGCAGTCGCCCGGCAATATGTTCGTGCCGGCAAACCTGCTCAAGGCCAACCTCGACGACCTCATTGCGCGCGGCAAGGCGGCGGGTCCGGTGCGGCCCTGGCTCGGCGTGAACACCGAGGAGATGCGCGGGCGACTCTTCGTGACGCGCGTTTCACCCGAGGGGCCGGCCGACAAGGCGGGCCTGAAGAGCGGCGACATCCTCATCGGCGTAGGCAAGGACGAGGTTTCCTCGCTGGCCGAGTTCTACCGCAAGGTCTGGGCGCTGGGTGCGGCCGGCGTGGAGGTGCCGCTGCGCGTGCTGCAAGGTGTGCAGGTAAAGGATCTGACCGTGCGCTCGATCGACCGCGTGGAGTATTTTCGAGCCAGGCAAAGCTACTAGCGGATCAGCATGCCCTTGGGGTAGGGCTCAACGCCCGCGTTGAGCGTCGAGGGCAGTACGCGGCGCAGCGGCTGCTTGGTCGGCACGTCGGCGACCGCGCGCGCATAGCGCACGTTTTTCTGCATTTCCTCCAGGTACAGGTTCTGGCCGTCGAAGTGGCGCTCGGCGTATTCGTAGGCGCGCGCGAGCTGGAAATCGAGCCGCTTCACTGCGTTCATGTAGAAGCCCGGCGTCTTGCGCACCAGGTCATCGCCTGAGCTGAAGATCACTTCGGTTCGGCCGCCCGCCATCTTCCTGCTGGCGAGGCCGCCGAGCACGAATTCCGGATAGAGCCGGTCGCGGCATTTTTCCAGGTAACAGCGGTCCGCCATCTGCGCGATGATATCCGCGGTGCCGAGCATGTGGCCGACGCGGCGCAGCAGCGTGTTGTTGAGCGGTATCGTTTCCGCGCGCCGCTCGTAGCCCGTGTAGTGCACCAGGATCGAACCCACGTTGGCGTAGCGTTTTAGGCCGATGCGCGGCAGGTAGTGGTGCAGATGGCGCGCGCCGCGCGAGACGTGCGTCTTGGTGTATTCGGCGCCGTAGCGGTGGCGCCGGTCGCCGCGTTTGCGAAGGTAGCCGAAATCGTGGAACAGCGCCGTCACCACGCCGAGCGAAAAGCAGGCCGCGGGCAGCGGCGCCGATCCATTGCGGCTGCGCTCGTAGCCGTCCATGAGGCGCGCCATCGCAAGCGTGACATCGAGTATGTGCTGGATGTCGTGGTACTCCGTGTCGCAGGGCTTGTATTCGGCGTGCTTGCCGCCGTAGAGGCGGCCGATGTCCTCGAAGGCGCACTCGATCGCGCCCGACGGCGTGCCATTGTAGAGGCCGCGATACACGCGCATGACTTCCCCGGCGACCTGCTTCAGGTCTGTGGTGCGGATCCTGTCTGTGACGTCGTGGTCGTTGCGGCGCATGGCGGCGCGGCGGCTTTCCCTTCCCGAAGGCAAGTATTATAGGATGCGACCAGACTTGGAAAATCGCGAAAATTGGTCACGAAGCGGAAGTAGTTCGCACTGCGCGCAAGGCTGAGGAGGCAAGGCGTTGACGAGCCAGTCTCTGACCGAAGAGGAACGGCTGCAGATCGCGGCGCGGATCGCGGCGCTGGAAACCGAGCACCAGGACCTCGACGATGTGATTGCGCGGCTCGCCGGGCACCCGAGCCAGGACCAACTGCAATTGCGCCGGCTCAAGAAGCGCAAGCTCGTGCTGAAGGACTCCATTTCAAGATTGAAAATCCTGCTCGTGCCGGATATTCCGGCTTGATCGCCTTGATCTGGATATCAAGGGTGAACTGCTCGTGGCGCCGACACGCGGATCAGCCTGGTCAACGACGGGCCGGTGACCTTCTGGCTGCAGGTTTCTCCAGTGCGACCGTCCTGAAGTTCGCCGGCGCGACGATCTCGATGAGTTCAAGGTCCTGCGAGTGGCTGATTTCGCGGTGCCGGATGCCCGGCGGCTGGTAGAAGCAGCTGCCCGCCCTCATCCGCACGCGGCCGACGCCCTCGTACTCGAACACCGCCGAGCCCTTCAGCACGTAGACGAACTGCAGCTTGCAATCGTGCCGGTGCCACTGGCCGTGCGGCGCCTTGCCGCGCCTTGCGCGAATGACCTGCGCCACCACCTTGCCGCGTGTCGCGCGCTTGATGCCGAGATCGCGGTAGGTGAAGTACGCGCGCAGGCCGCGCCGCGCGAATTTCGCTCCCGCCTTGTGGCTCACCGCAAATCCGTTTTTCATCTTCGCTATCCTCCAAGACTGGCGATCGCCGCCTCCATGCCACCGCGGCCGCAGGGTATTTTTTGCACCTGCATTGCCGCTTCGACGCCGGCGAGGCAGCCGAGGATCATCGCGCTGTTCAGGTTGCCAAGGTGCCCGATGCGGAACGCGCGCCCGCCCTGCGGCCCGAGGCCCCCGGCGATGGCGACCTGGAAGCGTTCGCGGGCGACCGTGCGCATGGCTTCCGGGTCGATTCCGTCGCGCGTCTCGATGGTGGTGACCGAAACCGAGCGCGCTGCGGGTACGCGGCAATGGAACCTCACCGCGCCTTCGCGGCTCCAGCACTCGACTGCTGCATGCACCGCACGCGCGAGCAGCGCATGGCGCGCGATGATCGCGTCGATGCCCTCCAGAAACAGCAGCGAGAGCGCGGCCTCGACGCCGTAGAGCAGGTTCTGCGGCGGGGTGCCGCAGAATTTGCGGTAGCTCTGGTCGCCCTTGCGCCGGCCCCAGTCCCAGTAGTAACGCGGTGCCGGATTGCGCGCGGCAACCTCGTCGGCGCGGTGGTCGACGGCCACGAAACTCATGCCGGGGGGCGACATGAGGCCCTTCTGCGTCGCCCCCACCGCAACGTTTACGCGCATCGCATCCATTGCGAAGGGTGCCGCGGCTAGCGAGGCGACGACGTCCACGACGAAGAGCGCCGGATGACCGCAGGCGTCGATCGCGGCGCGCAGCGCGGCGAGGTCGCTGGTAGTGCTGCTCGCGGTATCCGTGTGCACGGCGAATACGGCGGCGATCTCGCGCTTCACATCGGCCCGCAGCGCCTGCTCGATGGCTTGCGGGTCGATCGGGTGACCCTCGCGGAACGGCGTGCGTATCACGCGGCGCCCGAGCGCCTCGGTCTGCACCGCCCAGGATTCGGAAAAATGCCCGGTGCCGGGAATCAGCGCCGCCTGCCCCGGGGCGAGAAGGTTTTCGATCGCCGCTTCCCAGGCGCCGTGGCCGTTGGCAGCGAACATGTACAGCTCCGCGGATTTCGTCTGCAACAGCCGCTTGATGCCGGCGTCGATGGCGGCGATCACTTCGTCGAGGCGAGGATCGCCGTGATCCATCGGCTGGCGATGCATGGCGTTGAGAACTTCGTCCGGCACCTGCGTCGGACCGGGTGAATGCAGGAATCGAGTGCCGGGAATTCGTCTCATGGAAGGCGAATTTTACAGTTTTGCGCATTTTCAGATTAGGATTGCGCCTCCCATGTCCGACCAGTTCATCGGCGTAAAGCCAGTTGAAGAGCGCCATCGCATCGACGCGGGGCGGCTGGAGGAATTTCTCCGGCAGCGCATGGAAGGGTTCCGCGGTCCGCTCGTGATCGAGCAGTTCAAGGGTGGCCAGTCGAACCCTACCTACCGCATCGGCGCGGGTGGCAGGCATTACGCGCTGCGCAGGAAACCGCCCGGCAAGCTGCTGCCCTCGGCGCACGCGGTAGACCGCGAGTTCAAGGTGATCAAGGCGTTGCATTCGGTTGGCTTCCCGGTGGCGAAGCCATATGTGCTGTGCGAGGACCCGGAGGTCATTGGCACCGCGTTCTACCTGATGGACTGCATGGAAGGCCGCGTGCTGTGGGACCCGGCGCTCCCCGGCCTGCCCAAGGCGGAGCGCGCGGCAATCTGGGATGAACTGAATCGCGTCATCTCCCTGCTGCACGGGGTGGACTACAAGTCCGCAGGCCTGGAGGATTTCGGCAAGGCCGGCAGCTATATCGAGCGGCAGGTCGGGCGCTGGACCAAGCAGTACGTCGCATCCGAGACCGAAAAAATCGAGGCCATGGACAAATTGATTGCCTGGCTGCCGCAGAACATTCCGGCCACCGACGAGACCACGGTCGTGCACGGCGACTACCGGCTCGACAACACCGTCTTCCACCCGACCGAGCCGCGCCTGCTCGCGGTGCTCGACTGGGAGCTCTCGACGCTGGGCGATCCGCTCGCGGATTTTTCCTATCACTGCATGAGCTGGCACATTCCGTCGACCATGTTCCGCGGGCTGGGCGGGCTGCCGCATGCGGAGCTGGGCATTCCGACCGAGGGCGAGTACGTCGAACGCTATTTCCGGCGCACCGGCCGCAAGCGCGCCGCGCCGTCGGTCTGGGACTACTACATGGCCTATAACATGTTCCGCCTCGCCGCGATCTGCCAGGGGATCGCCAAGCGCATCGTGGACGGCACCGCGTCGAGCGAGCATGCGCGCGAGGCGGGCGCCCGCGCCAGGCCGCTGGGCGAGCTGGGGTGGGCGCAGGTCGAGAAGATTCTGAAAAGGAGCAGCTGATGGATTTCGAGTACAGCGCGAAGACCAAGGAACTGCAGAAAAGGCTGCTCGCCTTCATGGACCAGTACATTTACCCGAACGAGGGCAAGTATTACGCGCACACGCGCGGCGAGAAGCGCTGGGAGCCGGTGCCGATCATCGAGGAACTGAAGCCCAGGGCGAAGGCGGCGGGCCTGTGGAACCTGTTCCTGCCGCATTCCAAGCGCGTCGCGGGCGGCGGGCTGTCCAACCTCGAATACGCACCTCTGTGCGAGATCATGGGGCGCGCCCCATGGTCCGCGGAAGTCTTCAACTGCTCGGCGCCCGACACCGGCAACATGGAGACCATCGAGCGCTACGGCACCGAAGAGCAGAAGCGGCAGTGGCTCGACCCGCTGCTGGAGGGCAAGATCCGCTCGGCCTTCCTCATGACCGAGCCCGCGGTGGCGAGCTCGGACGCCACCAACATCCAGATGAGCATGAAGCGCGAGGGCGGGGAGTACGTCATCGACGGCCGCAAATGGTGGTCTTCGGGCGCCGGCGATCCGCGCTGCGCGATCTACATCGTCATGGGCAAGACCAATCCCGATCACGCGTCGCGCCACAGCCAGCAGTCGATGATCCTGGTACCCGCCAAGACGCCGGGCATCAAGATACTGCGTCACCTCAGCGTATTCGGCTACGACGACGCACCGCACGGCCACATGGAAATCGAATTCAAGGACGTGCGCGTGCCGGCATCGAACATCCTGCTCGGCGAAGGGCGCGGCTTCGAGATCGCGCAAGGGCGCCTGGGGCCGGGCCGCATCCACCACTGCATGCGCTCCATCGGCCTGGCCGAGCGCTCGCTGGAAAAGATGTGCAAGCGCGCGACCTCGCGCTACGCCTTCGGCCGCACGGTGGCCGAGCAGGGCGTGACGCGCGAAAGAATCGCTGAAGCGCGCATCATGATCGATTCGACGCGCTTGTTGGTGCTGCACGCCGCATGGCGCATGGATACGGTGGGCAACAAGGTGGCGCGCAAGGAAATCGCCATGATCAAGGTAATGGCGCCCAATATGGCCTGCCAGGTGATCGACTGGGCGATGCAGGTGCACGGCGGCGGCGGCGTGTCGGACGACTTCGGACTTGCCAGCGCCTACGCGCACCAGCGCACGCTGCGCTTCGCCGACGGCCCGGATGAAGTGCACCGCAACGCCATCGCCAAGCAGGAGATCGCCGAGCAGACCACGATCGAGGAGGCGCTCGCCAGCAAGAAGCGCTAGCTGGCGCGGGCCTAGCTGCCGATGAAGTCCAGGAGGCGGTCCGGGCTGACGCGGATCGCCGCGCCGGTCGGGCAGGCGCGCACGCAGGCGGCGCCACCGGAGATGCCTTTGCACATGTCGCACTTGACGGCCTTCTTGACCGCGTCGGCACTCGCATAGGCTGGCTCGCGCCCCGGTTCGGCGCCGAGGCCGAAGAACAGCCACGAGAGGAGGCTCGGGCTCTGCCGGTCGGGGTGGATCTGCGCCAGCTGGATCACGCCGTAGGGGCAATTGCGCTCGCAGTTGCCGCAGCCGATGCAGGTGTTCTCGATGTAGACCTCGCCGCCGGCGTCGCGGTGGATCGCGTCCGGCGGGCAGTCCTTCATGCAGTGCGGGTTCTCGCAATGCCGGCACGATGTCGGGACATGGATATTGGCGTAGGTCGGCCCGGCCTCGCGGTCCAGGCGCGAGGTGCCCTCGTGCGTATCGGCGCAGGCCTTTTCGCAGTTGTCGCAGCGGGTGCAGAGGCTTTCGTCGATCAGCAGCACGTCGGTCGCCTCGCCCATGCCCTGCTGGATCAGGAAGCTGATGAGGTTTCCCGGCTCGGACAGGCCTTCGCGGGATGCCGTCTGCACCGCCCGGGCCAGCCCTCGCTGTTGCACTTCCGCGCGCACCGCAGGATTGCGCTCGAGCAGCGCATTGAAGGAGCTGGCCTTGAGCAGAATGGTCTCGGTGGCGACTGCAGCGCGCACGGTCGCACTGCGCGTGGACTGCGAAAGCAGTGCCATTTCTCCGACGTAGTTGCCCGCGGCGAGATAGAACAGCACCACTTCGCGGCCACCGAGCAGCTTCGAAATCGTCACCGAACCGCGGCGCAACAGGTACAGGCCGTCGGGCGGATCGCCTTCGCGGAATACCAGTTCGTTGGCGGCGAAGTGCCGGATTTCGGCGTCCTTGACGAGCTCGTCAAGCTCGCTTTCAGGGATCTTGAAGGACACGATCCCCGAGCGCACCGCGCGCTTGATCGAAACCTCGTCCACGATGCGCCGCACCGACGGCACGCTGGCGATCAGCCTGAGCATCGTGCGTCGCGGCACCGCCACCAGCAGGCAGTACTCGCCCGCGACGACGGTGGCTACGCGGCGGCGCCCCGAAAGCAGCCCCATTTCGCCGAAGAAGTTGCCCTTCTTCAGCGCCACCAGGTTCGGCTTGCCGCGCTCGCCGGGCAGCTCGATGCGCACCTCGCCGTCGATGATGGCATACAGGGAATTGGTGTAGTCGCCTTTCGCATACACCACTTTCCCCGGCTTCAGCGACTTGATTGAACTCTCGAGCACCAGTTCGCGCAGCTGCAGGTCCGTCAGCTCGGCGAAGAGCGGCGCATTCGCCCGGATCAGTCCGAGCGCCTCTTCGACGCCACTGAGTCCTCTTATCTTGGCGAACTTTTCCGCGAGCAGCGGTTGGTCGGCGGACTCGATCGCGCGGCCGAGGATGTGCTCGATGACTTCGTAGCCCTGGTTGATGCCCTGCTTGATGAGTTGCGCGCCGCCGAGCATGCCGATGACATACGTGCCCGGCACGCTGGATTCGTAGCCGGCGGATACGATCGGCGCCGCCGCCGGGTCGTCGCCAGAGAATTGCACGCCAAATCCCTCGACGCGCTTGCGCGGCGGCATCGCGCCCAGGCGGGCGATGATCCGGTCGCAGGCGATGACTTCTTCCCCCTTGAGGGTATTCAGGACGGCGCGCAGGGGCTTGTCCGCCCCCACCGACATTTCGACCGACTGCACGGTGCTGCGCAGCCGCCACTCCATGCGTTCCTCGCGCACCGCCGCACTCAGCAGCTCGAGGTTGCCCTGCTTGCAGCGCGCGAAGTCCTCTTCGCGGTTGAGGATGATGACCCGGTTGCCGCTCTGCATCAGGCCGAGCGCGTTCTCGGCCCCGGCATCACCCGCGCCGACCACGACGATGGTTTCGCCCGCGTACTCCTCGGGATCGTCGAGCTGGTACTGGACCAGGGGCAGATCGTCCCCGAGCACGCCGAGCTTGCGCAGATTGCCCTGCGTCCCGATCGCGAGCACGACGTGCTCGGCAAGAATCGTGTCGCCCGCCTTGGTCCGCAGATCGAACGCGCCCTTGCGGCCGCTGATCGCCACGACGCGCGCGTGGTAGCGGATATTGACCTTGTGGTTTTTCAGGGCCTGGTCCCAGCGCGCCAGAACCTCCTCGCGCCTGCCAGCCGCAAACGGCAGCGGGCTGCGCAGCGGCAGCACCGCGGGCTCGGCCATGACGTGCTTGCCCTTCTGGTACAGGAAAATCGTGTGCGCCGGATGCGCTTCGGCCTCGAGCAGCACGTGCGGCAGGCCAAGTTCGGCTGCGCGCATGGCGCAGGAAAGCCCGGCAGGGCCCGATCCGACAATCGCGACGCGGAGCGGCGCGCTCATCGACGCGACCCGGCCGCGAGCGACGCCCGGAAGTCACGCAGGGCGGCCTGGAAGTCGTCCGCCTTGAACGACTCGTCATCCGCTACGGTGGCCAGGAGGCGTTTCATCGAGGTTTGCGCGACTCCCGGGGGCAGTGCACCGCGCTGCCGCAACCCGTGCGCGAGGCTCTGTAACGCCATCGTCGCCTGTTCGGCGCCTGCATAGTCGGCGAACTGGCCGGCAATGCCATCCTCAAGGAGCGTGCCCATCATGCCGCGAACGTCCTCCGCGGTAAAGCGGTATGCGGCGATCTCCGGCAGCAGCCGCTCGACGAGCTGCAGGGTCGAGCGTGCCTCTGCCGCGCCATCGTTGCCGCGAGCGATGGCCTGGTGCAGCCGCTCCGCCTGGCGTCCAAGCTCGTCTGCGGCCGCGGCGCTCACGCGCCGTGCCGCATGGCGCAGCATCAGCAGGCTGGCATCGTTCAGCCGCACAGCACCCGGACCGGCCGGGAGCCGGCCCTTGTTGCGCCGGTTGGCCATCGGCTGGTGGCAGGCATGGCAATCGAACAGCACCAGCTCCGGGAAAAGGCCGTCGCGTCCGCGCACCGGGTCGAGCAATACCCTCAATTGCTCCCGCGCGGCGACGGCCTGGCCGACGGCCCAGCTGGAGACGCCGTCCCAGGCGCCCTTGCGGCGACCCCAGTCCTGATCGATGGTGAAATGCGCCGGGGCGAGCCGGCTGAAGGTGTCCAATTCGAAGCTCAGGCGCGGATGGCCTGCGCCCATCATGCGGTGGCTGACAAATTTGCGCGCGTTGCCGAAATGGCAGCTCAGGCAGAGTTGCGCCCGCTGCACGGTATCGGAGGTCGGAAACATCCCGGCGGCAATATTTGCGGGATGCCGTGCCGCGGGTTCCACATGCGGGCCGATCCAGCGCTCGGCGGGTCCGTGGCAGGACTCGCAGCCGACGCCGTCGGCGAGGACGAACTCCTTGTCGCGCCGCGCCGCGGGGACGTTATGTGCGTGGCAATCCAGGCAGATCGCGGCGCGGTGCGCAGGCTCCTTCAAGCCGAGCTTTTCGGCGATGGCGCGCGAGCGCTCGTTCAGGAGCACCGCGTAGGCCCGCGCATGCTTGTCGCCCCGCCGCCAGGTGTGATACTCGGTCTGCGCGACGTTGGAGCTTTTCCACGTTGCGGCAGCGCCATGGCAGGTGCTTGCGGCGCAGCTGCCCACGCCCAGCGATCGGTGCGCGGATTCATCGGGCAGCGGTCCGGCAGCCCGCGCCGCGCAGGCGTGCGCGCAGAGCAAAGCGAGGACGATGGAACGCGGGAGCGGGCTCATCGACGGAATTCGCCCGGTCGCGTCGCGTCGCGCGCCGTCCAGGGGCTGAGGTCCGGTTTGAGATACAGCCGCCGCTGCTCAGCGAGATCGAGCGGGCGCGAGCCCACGCGCCCGAAAACGGCGATCTGGCTGCCGGTTTCGTCAACGCCGCGGTCGCGATCCAGGCCGCGCGAGAGCGCGCGCGCCGGGCTCGTGGTCCGGTACCAGGCGATCAGTTGCGGCCGCGGCTCGGGGCTGAAACCGTAGAACTTCGGCTGGCTTTCCGGCGAAGTGAGCTGGACCACCTTGAGCCCGTTGACGCCGTCGGCGACGTAGGCAAAAAGCGAAGCATTCGTCGACCCGATCACCACGTCGCGCGCGTCGTTGAGTGCGCCATCGGCGGTGAATTTCTGCAGCAGCCGCGGCTGCTCCGGGTTCTCGACGTCCAGGATCGCGAGGCCATCGCGGCCGGCGGCGACGTAAACGTAGGTGCGTGCGACATAGATGCGCTGCGCGTCGGCGAGCTCGACGCGCGCTGCGCCGAGCGCGCGCGCGCGCGCCGGAACGGTCACATCCAGCACCTGGACGCCTGCGGCGTGCGCAACGAACAGGTAACGGAACTGCAGCGCCGAGGCCCGCGCACCCTGCAGCGGCACGATCGCCTCGATCCTGGGCTCCAGCGGCTTGTCCAGATTGACGATGACGATGCCGGCCTGCGCCGCGACGTAGGCGTAATGGCCGCCGATGGCGACGTGGCGCGCGCCCTTCAGAGCGCCGCCGCCGTCCCAGGTGAGCGCGCGGCGCAGGAAATTATTGCGCGCTTCGCCGTCCTGCAGCGTATCGACATTGACCAGGATCAGGCCTTCCGCCGCGTCGGTGACAAGCGCGTAGCTGTAAATGGGGTGCAGCGGCTGCTCGAGATTGTCCTTGCGGGTCTCCTCGTTCATTCTGCCCGGCGCGACAGGCTGGTTGGTGGGCAGCGCCACGCAGGTCGCGTTGCGCGAGGCGACGTGGGTGTCATGGCCTTGCGGCGAGAACGGCGCAGTGACGATGCGCTGCGACACGCCCTTGTTGGCGATGTTGGCGACGTCGTAGACGCGCATCCCGCCGGCGCCTTCGGCGGCATAAAGGTATTCGCCGCGCAACTGCAGGCAGCCCACCGCACCGCGCGTGCGATGCGAATGCGCTTCCTTCAGGCGCTGCTGGCGCTTCTGGTGCGACGCGTGCCAGTCCGGGTAGGCGTAGCGGTGCAGGTAGCTGCCGATGACCGCCTGCGGCTCATCCCACTCCGTGACCTGCACCGCCTGCACATGGCGCTCGGCGCCGATCCAGGCATTCAGGCCGACGAAATTCACGAAGCCCGTGCCGTGCAGCAGCAGCTGCGCCATGATCGCGTTGTTGTCGTTGCCGGACGAGAGGTGGCAGTCGCTGCAGGCTTTGGTCTCCGTCTTCCTTTCGGTGTGCGGATAGTGCGGCGCGAAGGCCTGGCTGGAATGGCCGCTGGCGGCCACCGGCGGCTGCTGCACGTAGATGCGTTCGCGCTGCGCGTTGGTCGAGGACAGCACCAGCGCCGAGGAGGACCGGATCGGCGCGATCTTGCCCTGCTTGACGGGGCCGTGCCGGCCGAGCTGGAACATGTCGTCGCGCGCCACCTGCGGATTGTAGGTAGCGTAGTTGCGCGTCGCGCCGCCCTCGAAGTGCAGGCGGTCCGTTTTCCAGTTGGCTTCGATCGGCAGGTGGCAGCCGGCGCAGCTGGTGGTCCAGGACAGGTGGCAGGTGTAGCAGGCCATGCTGTCGTCCTTGTGCGCGCGTTCGCCCGCGGGCACGCCCGGACCCCACTGCTGGGCGTAGCCATCGAAGTTGCCGCGGGCCACCAGTTTTGCGCGCGCCGCTTTTTCGTTGAAGCGCGGGTGGCGCGGGTTGACCGAATCGCGCACCAGTGAAAGTTGCCATTCCTTCGCCGGATCGAGCGCCGCGCGCTGGTAGAGCTTGCCCTCGCGCCACTCGAAGCGCTTGCGGCCATCGGGCAGGCGCAGCGCCGCGAGGTCGGTGCCGCCGCGCGGCGCCGCGGGCCCGCTGGTCGACAGGGTGGGATAGCGATCTGCGGTGCCGTGGCAATCCGCGCAGTCGATCTCGATCGCCGCTGCGACCTCGCCATAGATGTGTCCGTTGCCGTGCGAATCCTGCGAGAAATGGCAATCGACGCAGTGCATGCCGACATCGACGTGGACGGACGACAGATGCACGGCCTTCTTGAATTTGTCGGGGTCGTTGTCGCCGACCGCGCGCCCGTCCTTGTCGAGCAGGGTGCCCTTGCGGTCGCGCTTGAACACGGCGCGGAAGTTCCAGCCGTGGCCATGGTAGTCCGCGAACTGCGTATCGCGCAGCTTGGGGTTGAGGTCCCGCACGTTGCGCAGGAACTCGCGCTCGCCCCAGTTGCCGAGCACCGCGGCGCCTTCCGGATTGCGCTCGAGCGTCCGGCGCCGCGTCTCGTCGTCGGGGTAGCGCTGCTTGCGCGGCCACATGAACGGCGCGTCCGCCTCGTAGTCCCACATCGTGTAGCCGTAGAAGCTGTTGACGAAGACATTCGGCTGGTGCATGTGGCAGACCATGCATTGCGACGACGGGATGGCGCGGGTGAATTCGTGCCGGATCGGATGGCCGGAGGCCGTCTTCGACAGCGTCGGATCCGCGCTCGCGCTGCGGCCGTCGTGGCCGTGCCTTGCATAGGGTCCGGAGTGGCGCGGATCGCGGTCGTTCGCGTAGACGACGTGGCAGGCGCTGCAGCCTGACGAGCGGTAGTCGCCCGGCTGGTCGTTGCTGCCCAGGAACCAGGCGTGCGGGTCGTTCAGGCGCGTCTTGTGCAGGTTGAGCAGGGGCACCGCGATGCGTGAGCCGGTGCCAGGGCCGCGGTTCGACTGGCGGATGTCCGGGCGCCCGGGTTCGTCGAGCTGCTGCAGGCGGCCGGCGAGGTTGGGCAGGCCGACCTCCGGAAACTGGCTGCCGATGATGCGCCCGCCGCGCTCGAAGACGCGGAAGACATCCGCGGGCGGGATCGTCTCCCAGGCCGGCAGCGGGAACAATCGCCGCAGGATGCCCTTCGCGCTCATGAAGGCATCGGGCTCGACCGGGTTGCTGATGGTGGCCGGCTGTCCTTCGCGCGTATAGGACTCGCCCAGCAGGCCGCGCTTGAAGGGCAGGATGCCGTTGTTGTACGCGGCGCCGTTCCAGAACATCGCCGAGGTTGCCATCAGCGAGCGCTCGGCAGCCTGGATGATGGGCAGGTGGCAGGCGCCGCAGGCTTCGCGCGCGACGCGGTAGTCGCCCGGATTGACGAAGCGCACGTAGGCCGGGTTCTCGCGGTTGAGCAGCGTGTACGACTGCTCGGGATTCGCCGCCGAGGGGTAATTCCATCCGCGCGGATGTCGCGGCATGACGTGCGCCGCTACGATCGCCTCGCGATAGGCGGGGTCGCGAGGTTCGGCCGCGGCCGGCTTGACCGCGAGCGGGTTTCCGCCGTGGCAATCGATGCAGCCCAGGGTCACCGCCGGATTGCGGTGCATGGTGTGCTGGTCGGTGGCGGTGTGACAGGACAGGCAGCCGTGCGACTTGCCGCGCGCCTCGGCCTGCGTCTGCGAGGCGGGCGCGCCTGGCGCGGCGGACAGGTCGCGTTGCGGCTCCGTGACCGAACCCGCGAGCGGCAGGGCCACCGCGACACCGAACAGCAGGAGGAGGCTGCGCCGCATCTTCATCAATACGTGAGCAGCAGATTGACTAGCGCTGAATACTGGCGCGCTTCGACGGCGTCGCCGTAGAGCTCCTTGAGCGCCTTTCCGGGCAGCAGCGTCGCGAAGGAGGCGTTCAAGACCACATTCTGGATGAAAAGCGGCCGGTACTGGATCCCGACCGACATGTCGGTGCCGATTTCGCTGCCGCTCAAGCGCTGGTTGCGAAGCACCGCGAGCACCGCGACCCGGTCGAAGTAGAGCCGGTTGATGTTCGCGATCAGCCTCAGCTCGGGCGAGAGGTCGATGTCCGCGCCGATCCCGGCGAGCCGCAAGCCGGGATTGACGAAATTCGACTGCCCGTGTTCGCGCGAGCTGCGCAGCGAGGCGAGCACGCCGTTGCGGATCGAGAGCGCAGTTCCGCCGCCGCCGATCAGCGGAATCGACTGCCGGATCCAATAGCTGGTGTCGGCGCCCGCGAACAGCGGGTTTTCAAGTACCGCGTCGTAGCCGCCCGATCTGGCATCGAAGGGATCGCGGTCCCCGGAAGCGTAGAGGCCGCTTGCGCGCAGGCGGATCCAGTCGAAGTCGCGCGACAGCTCGGCCGCGGCAAACCAGGCGCCGATGCGCTCCTCACGGCCCGAGATCATGCCGCGCTCGTCCCGGCCGAAGGCGCCGCTGAGCGAGGCGCTCAGGTTCCAGCGCCCGAAGTGGCCGTCGCCGTTCAGGCCCAGGTAGGTGACCCGGTAATTGTGCGCACTGCCGCTGCCGAAGATCGCCGGCCGCTCGAGAAAATCGTTCCGGTTGAAGAACTGGCCGCGGCTGCCTTCGCGGTTGCGGTTGTGCAGGGCCAGGCCTTGCAGCGTGAAGCCGGGCACCGGGAAATCCTGCCGGTACAGGTTGGCGACGTAGATATCGTCCGCCCGCATGCGGCGCCCGATGTCGCTTAGGCCGCTGTTGGTGTCCTTTTCCAGGCGGCGGAACGCGGCGATGTTGTACTGCCACTGGTTGTTGTCGCGCGTGCCGAACAGGCGCAGCCCGAACGGCTGATCGTTGAACAGAAAGCCGCGGAAGTCCGCGGTGAAGGGCTGGATGCCGAAACGCAGGCTGTCGAAATCGTAGCGCGGCGAGACGTCGCGCAAATGCTTGTCGACGAACAGCTCCTGCACGCCGGCGAACCTGTCGTTGCGGTCGTAGCCGCTGCGCGGATTGACGTTCAGCCCGCGGGCCTCCTGAATCTCGGCGCGATTCAGGTTCAGCACCGGCACGAAACGGAACTCCCAGTCCGGCGGCTGGAAGGTCGTGTTTCCCTTGATCAGCGCGAGGCTGACGATCGCGGTCTCGGCGAACAGGTTCTGCCTGCCGCGGCCGAGGACCGAGTTGGCGCCGGGCGAAAGGGTGGACTGCGGCCCGACGGGCGTCGGCAGGCGCCGCGATTCGAGGAGCGTGTCCGATATCGCGGTCAGGTTGAAGAACCAGCCGGGGCCGAGCTTGTCCTCCAGCACCGGAAGGTCGCCCTTCAGCGGGTTCGGATGGTAGGGATCGCTCAACCGGTAGCGCAGCAGGCCGAGTGAGCGCGCCAGCCGCCAGCGGTCGCGCAGCGGAAGACTCTCGCGCGCATCGTAGGGCGCCGGTGGGCTGACCTGGCTCGGGTCGAACACCGGCAGCCGCGACTCGAGCGCCGAACCTTGCGGACGCCGGGCGTCCTCTTCGTTGGCGCCCGTGTGGGCCGTCTGCCTGCCGGGCGGCAGGGGATTCACGGCCAATGCCGGGCCGCTCGGCGTGTCGACATTCAGAATCCAGGCGTGGCTGCCGTCGGCGCGCCTGACGCGAAACCAGTCGCCCAGGCGCGCATCGGCCTCGAATTCGACGCCGGTTTCGGCGCTGGCGACGACGGGCGCTGCCGGCGCGGGCGCGGCGCGCAGTTGCGCGCGCGGCGCAAGCACCTGGACCAGCAATCGCACGGCATCCGGAACGGCCGGTTTCGCTGCCTGCGGCGGATGGAGCAGCGCGGCGCTGACCCAGCCCTCGCGCACGCGCTTTGCGCCATCCGTGTAGCGCACGCGCAGCCATTCGCCCGCGCGAACCAGCACCTGCAGCGCTTCACCCGCCGGAACTACCCCGATGACCGCATACTGGGATCCGGGTCCGGCGCGCAGCCGGACGCGTTCCGTCGTCTGCAGAGATATGCCCGCGCTCGAAACCTGCGCCTGCACCGGCGCGGGGATCAACCCCGTAAACACGAGCGCAGCCGCCAGAAAGAATCTAAACGCCATTGCAGGCATTGCTTTGATTCGAATCGATGAACGGCGCCTGGGGGCATTGCACATAGCGCAGGTTGGTGCCGGTACCCGGCGGGAAAATCGTGTCGGAGCGCATGCCGGCGGGCGCGTTTGCGATCCCGGTGCCGAGCACGGCGCCCGCGTTTGCAAGTCCAAGGAACGCGACCATGTCGTCCTGGTCGACGCCGTCGCCGGAGACCCCGATGCCGCCCACCAGTACGGCGCCGCGGTAAATCGGCACGCTGCCCGGGAAGATCTGGATGCCGTTTAGGGCGCGCGCGAGGCCGGTGCAGCCGCCGGCGGGTGCAGCGGCCCCAGGCGCGACGATTTGCGCGACGAAGCGGTTGTAGGCGACATCGAGCTGCAGGCCGTCGCTGAACGGGCTCCAGTTCGCAAAGGCCTTCGACAATGGCCCGGGCCCGTTGCCGTTGATGCCGTCGGGGTAGAACGGACGCGCGAGATTGCCCACCGCGCGCGCCGAAAACGCTTTGGCGCCCGAGAGGGCGGACGGATCGCCAAGGAAGCCGAGCGTGGCGGGCACATAGGCCGCGACGGACGAGGTGCTGCCATCGAGGTAGTTCGCCGGCCCGAGCGCCGACAGCTCCGCTGCGGCGTTGGCGTGCGACAGGAACATCGCCGTACGCGCCTTCTGCAACGACACGTCGGCGCCGAACAGAGGCGCGTCCGGCGTGCGCACGAAACCGGCCAGCGTGCCGTTGGTGTCGACCACCGAGATGTTCACCTGCGCGGGGGAACTCAGCGGGCGGCGGATCTGCGCCCGCGCCCGGTTGGCGACCCGGAGCGCTTCGGCGAGGATGCGCGCGACCTCCGGTTGCGTCATCAGGCCGTCGGTTCCCGCAGCGGGCGGAAAGCGGTTGGCGTTGGCCGCATCCACCAGCACGTAAGCGCCCAGCCCGGCGAACTCAGGCGTCGCCGCGTCCGCGCGCACGCCCGAGGCGGCAAAGGCGAACGCGGTGCCGGGCAGCGCGCCGCCCGCAGCTGCGTAATAGCCGGCGACGTTTACGAATGCACCCTGGCCCAGGGCCGTGGCAAACGAGGCCGCCGCAGGGTCGGTCGCGATCGCCTCCGAATCGACATAGCGCAGCGTGCGGCCATCGGCGGTGATACGATCGGCGCGCCGGGCGACGGGAGCATCCCTGCTGCGCGCCGCGGCGACCGCGATCAGTTCGTCGGCGCTCGCATCCACGTTGTGGATATTCAGGTCGAGGCTGTAGACGCCGTCGGCAATGACGCCGACGCCGCCGACGACCGTGCCGCCCTTGTAAAGCGGCAGCCCACCCGGATCTGCAGCGAGCCCGAGCGGCGAGCGCTTGGGGCCTACGCTGCCGTCGCCCGTGCGCCGCACCAGGTCCGAACAAGGCAGCTGGGAGAACTGCACGCCGAAGAGCGGACCTCCCGGTGAGCCCGTCTCCCCGGGATTGAAGTTCTGCTGCACGATCTGGCTTGCGGTCCGCGACGAGAATGCGTTGCCCTCGGACGAAAGGTAGGCTCCGGTGATGGCCTTGGCGATGGCGGCGAGCGCGCTATCGAGCACCGCCACCGCTTCGAGGCCGCCGGTCACGCCGCGTTCCCCGGAGATGTTGAACGTGGCAAGCGCCCCGGTCATGCGGAAGACCGCGAGCACGTTGCCCGCGCGGTCGACGACGGCGATGGTCGCCGGCGCCGCGCGTGCCTGCGCCTCCTGCACCGCCTGGGCGATCACCTGCTGCACTTCGGCGACGCTCAGGCTCGTGGGCGTGGCCGCCGCGCAACCGCCCGAGCAGCCGCCTTCGCCCAACACCGCTTCGTTGCCGCCTCCGCTGCCGCCACCGCAGGCGGCAGCAAGCACGATCAGCGCCAGGGCGGCAAATGCCCGCGAGACCGTCACTTCATCGCTCCCTGCGCCTTGCGCGGCGCACCGTCCTGCGAGAAATGTTCGCCGGCATGGAAGCGATGGCAGGCCGCACAGTCCGAGGTGACCTTGCCCAGCACCGCGCGGGCGCCGACATGGCACTCGCGGCATTTTCCAATCGCCGGCATCGCTACGTCGCTCGAACGGGTGGAAGCCGCCACGTCATGGCAGGAAACGCAATCCATGGTCAGGTGCCTGGCGTGCGTGAAGCGCGCGCGCGGCATCCACCGGCTGTTGATCCGCACCGGCGCCACGGCCCAGTGCGGCTCGGACCCGATGCGCGACACTTCGTGGCAGCGCGAGCAGATTTCGCGCTTGCCGAACAAGTCGTCCAGCACCGTTCGCGCCTGGCGGTCTGCCGCGCCGAGCACGTTCTGGCGCTCCTGGTAGTTGAGCACGAAGGTGCCCGGCCGCACGGCGCCTGTGCCGGCCGCCGCGTCGCGCGGCAACGGCTGGCCGAGCGCCTGGCGCGCGTAGAAATCACGCAGTGCCGCGGCGACCTGCGCGACCGGCGCATGCGGCAGCGTGCGCCGGCTCGCGCCGGGATCGAACGCGAGCGCGTGACAGGACTCGCAGTGCTTTTTCATCGACACCGGCGCCATCAGCCTGCCGTCGTCGTTCGGCTGGTGGCAGTCCGCGCACTCGAGGCGCTTGCGGCCCTCCGGCGTGCGCAAGCCGGCGGGATCCAGGTGAAACCTGTGATTGAACTTCAGGTTGGAGCGTTCGGCGAGCGCCGCCCCGGCCTGCTGGCGCACCCGCTGCAGGCGTCCGGGTTGCGCCGGATCCGGCATCTGCAACCTGAACGGCGGGTGATCGCGCGCGAAGTCCCCGACATTCTCGGAAACCGCCGCCGCCGACCATTGCCGGACATCGCGGTGGCAGTTCGCACACAAGTCCTGCGCGTGCACCACCGCCTCGCGTCCCTTGTGGTCACGGTGGCACTGCGCGCAACGCAGGCTCGCGAACTCGTGGCCGCGCGCGCCGTCCAGGCTTGCTGGCGGCGTGTGTTCAGGCAGTGTCGCGTGGCACGCAAGGCAGGACTTGTCGCGGACCTGCTCGAACGGCGCGTCATGGCAGGCGCGGCAGTTGGCGCCGAAGACCTGATGCGACTGCTTTAGCGGCCCGGGGTTCCATGCCGTGAGAAAGCTGCGCGCCACGGGGTCCAGATCCATGTGTGCTGGCGTGCCGCGCGATGCCGGTCCGGCTGGCGATTCGTGGCGCGCGGCAAGACGGTCAAGCGCAACCGGGGCAGCGAGGGCGCCGAGCAGCACAGCGAAGAACAGCAGGTAGGACAGGCGGCGTCGCGGGAAGATCCGCTTGCGCCGGATGATGCGGTGCAGGGGATCCTCGGTGGGCGAACGCGAGCCGACCTGGGTTACCGTGAGCGCAAGCGCGACGTCGGTGCGCGGCGCCACCTCGATGACGAACGGATCGATCTCGATCCGGTCGCCCTCCACGAGCTGCGCGCTGTCTACTTCCTTGCCGTTGACGCGGATGCGTCCGGGCGGCGCCGTGATCGTGGCGCCGGTTTCGCTGACGGCAAACTGTGCGTGCTCGAGCGCGATCCTCGGATCGAGCAGATGGATATGGCAGCGGCTTGCGCGGCCCACGATGAGCAGCGCGCCCGAGACGCGGGAGCCGCTGCGGATCGGCTTGCCGCGGGCGCTGACGGTGACGTAGGTGATCAGCGTCTCGACCATCGCCGCGCCTACCAGTAGTAGAAGACAGCGACGACGTGCGCGATCACGGCGGCCAGCAGCGCGAACGAGAGCGGCACGTGAAACAGCAGCCACAGGCGCAGCAACGCCTTCAGCCGCAGGTCCATGCGTATGCGGTCGAGGAGCGCGCTCTTGCGCGTCAGCTCCGACACCAGCTGCTGGTTGATCCGCGTCTGCTCCTGGCTCAGCGTCGGCCCCAGCGCGCGCAGCTGGGCGGCGGCGGCGCGCGCCGGGCAGGACATGAACGGGGCACGCAGCTCGCGCAGCAGGCCGCCGCCGATGCGCGTCCGGGCCGCGCGCTCGACCGCCGCTGCGGCGTCATCGGGAAGTTCGAGCGAGAGCTTGCGGCAGAGCCGGTCGATGTCCGCGATCTTGAGCGCCAGGGACTGCAGCGTCTGGTCGCCGAGATTCTCCGTCATGAAGCGCGGGAACCGCAGGTAGGCAAACAGGCAGGCGAGGCCGCTGACGATGACCGCGGCCATGAGCGCGTAGGCAAGCGTGTGGATGTTCCAGCCGAACTCGAAGCCGCAGTGCAGGGAAACCACCACCGGCAACCCGGCCCCGAGGTAAACGTGGGCGCTGGTCCACCCCTGCACGGTGCCCAGGTTCGAGGCGTAGCTTCTCCTGCGCAGCCCGAGCAGCAGCAGCCACAGGATCAGGACCGCGCCGATGGTCCCGAGCGCATAGCCAAGCGGCGTGCCGCCATAGGGCTTCAGGTGGACGGACGAAGGGTCGTGCCAGGCGTAGGCGGCGATTGCTGCTGCGCAGACGAGCAGCGCGAGCTTCAGGTAGCGGCCATTGCGGAACGCGAGTATTGATTGGTGCAGCCGCACCGCGCCATTTCCCCCAAGAATCGGCCCGTGCTCTGTGCGAGCGCGCAGAGCTGAAACGAGTATACCAACAGCGCTGTG
>Ga0187893_10004726_pt1 | contig 25506 bp, 22 predicted proteins | sample MA1701074metaG_FD_139574 | JGI IMG/M metagenome (GOLD analysis project Ga0187893, IMG submission 139574) | White microbial mat communities from a basaltic lava cave in the Kipuka Kanohina Cave System on the Island of Hawaii, USA - MA170107-4 metaG ... | reverse complement strand
CCCGCGAGCAGGCGGATCGCTTCGTCAAGGTCGAGCGTGAGGTCATCAAGATCGCGAACGCCTACACCGTGCAGATCACGATCGAGGCCTCGCCGGCGGTGCCGAAGTAGGTCCCCGGTCCCCTGTCTCCAGTCTCCGGCCGGCTCCGTATGGCAACCGATCTGCATCGCAGCTACGTGTAGCTACAGCGTAGATCGGTTGCTACGCGTCCCGCTACGACCCGGTCACGGGACCTTCCGGCGGGAGACCGGAGACGGGAGACCGGGGAGCGTCACGCGAAGCGCGAAAGCGCGAGCGTGACGCAGCCCCCCCCCGCCCCGAATGCGTTCACCAGCGCGCGGTCGACCTGGATCGCTCGGGACTCGTTCGGAACCACATCCAGCCCGATCTCCGGGTCGCGCTCCTCCTGGTTGATCGTCGCGTGCACGCGGCCGTCGCGAATCGACAGCGTCGCCGCCATCGCGCCCATCGCCGGCGCCGCCCCGAGCGCGTGGCCGAGCATCGACTTCGTCGAGCTCACCGCGAACTTCGACGCGTGCGCGCCGAACGCGCGGCGGATCGCCTCCGCCTCCGCGCGGTCGCCCGCGACCGTCGATGCCCCCTCCGCGTTGATGTAGCCGACCTGCTCGGGCCGCCATGCCGCGTCCGCGATCGCCCCCGTCATCGCCGCGGCCGCCGCCTCCGCGTCCACCGCCATCATGTCGCCCGTCGACGTCGCCTGGCCGACGCCCGCGAGCTCCGCGTAGACGCGCGCACCGCGCCGACGCGCGTGGTCGGCCTCCTCGAGGACGAGCATCGCCGCGCCCTCGGCCGGCACCATCCCGTCCCGACGGCGGTCGAACGGGCGCGACGCCCGCTCGGGCGCGTCCCCATGCGACGTCGTGAGCCCGGCCCGCATGAGCCCGGCCTGCAACATGACGCAGGACATCTCCTCGCCGCCGCCGGCGACCATCACGTCCGCCTCGCCGTACTGGATCGCGCGCAGCGACGCGCCGAGAGCGTGGGCCGCCGACGCGCACGCGGACGCCACCGTCGCGCTCGGACCGCGCAGGACCAGCTCCAGCGACACGTGCGCGGGCGCGGCGTTCGACATGCAGCGCGCCACATAGAGCGGGTGCACCGCGCGCACGCCCCGCGACATCAGGTTCGACGCCTGACGGAACGTCTCCGCGCCGTCGCCCATGGCCGTCCCGACGTACGTGCCCGCGCGGCCCGGGTCCGGCGGCGCCGTGTCGAAGCCCGCGTCGCGCCACGCCTCGATCGCCGCCGCCACCGTCATCTGCGTCGCGCGAGCGAAGCGGCTGATGTCCTGCTTCGAGACGACCTTCGCGACGTCGAACGAGCACTCCGCCCCGACCTGCGAGCGCAGGCCCGCCTCCTCGAAGCGCTTGAGCCGCGTCGCGAAACTGCGGCCCGCGAGAAGCGCCGCCCACGTCGTCGGGACGTCGTTCCCCGCCGGCGTCACGGCTCCCAGGCCGGTGATGACGACGCGCCGGCGACCGGAGGCAGCGGTCATCCCCCTGCGCCTCGCGTCTCGCCCCGCCGGCGAGACGGCCCCTTCGCGCAGGCTGCGGGGGATGAAACGCCCCGCCGACCGCCGTCCGCGGCGCGTCTCACGTGCCGAGGACCTCGGTCAGGAGCTTCACCGAGTCGCCGACCGTGCGGATCTGCCGCGCCTTGTCGTCCGGCACCGAGATGTCGAACGTCTGCTCGAACTCGTAGAGAAGCTCCACGACCGCCAGCGAGTCGGCCCCGAGGTCCTCGCGGTAGCGGCTCTCCAGCGTCACGGATTCCGCGGGCTTCTTCAGCACCTTCGCGATGATCTCCCTGACCTTCAGTTCGATCTCCGCGGGCGGCATCCGGTTGACCAAGGCGGGCTCCTCCTCGAACGCGGGAAGATACGCTTTTCGGCCTTCCGCGACAAGCTACAATGCCGCCCCATGCTCGTCGACAGCCACGCGCACCTCGACGATCCGTCCTTCGACGGCGACCGCGCCGACGTCATCGACCGCGCGCGCCGCAACGGCATCCACCGCATCGTGACCGTCGGCACCGACCACGCGTCGTGCGAAAAGGCCCGCGCCCTGGCCGAGGCGCACGACTTCATCCACGCCGCGCTCGGATACCACCCGCACGAGAGCGACCGGTACATGAACGACGACCTCTCCCGCCTGCGCGCGCTCGCCGCGCACCCGAAGGTGGTCGCGATCGGCGAGACCGGCCTCGACTACGCGAAGAAGTTCGCGACCGTCGAGAACCAGAAGGCGCTCTTCCGCCGCCACCTCGCGCTCGCGCGCGACCTCGGGAAGCCCGTCGTCATCCACTGCCGCGACGCGCACGCGGACCTCCGCGCGATCCTCCGCGAGACCGGCGCGTCGCGCGGCGTCATCCACTGCTTCTCAGGCACCGCCGACGACGCGCGCGAGTATGTCGCCCTGGGTTTCCACTGCTCGATCGCCGGCCCGGTGACGTTCCCGAACGCGAACGCGCTGCGCGACGCGGTGAAGGCGATCCCGCTCGACCGCCTCCTCGTCGAGACCGACTGCCCGCTCCTCACGCCCGTCCCGCACCGCGGGAAGCGCAACGAGCCATCCTACGTGACGTTCACGGCCGCGGCCGTCGCGAAGGCGCACGGCACCGCGCCCGAGCGCCTCGCCGAGGCGACGACGCGGAATGCGCTCGCCGTCTTCGGGATCGTCTGACATGATCGCGCGCAGCGACGAGCCGTGCCTGGTGACCGGCGGCGCCGGATTCATCGGCTCGCATCTCGTCCAGGCGCTTTCCGCCGCGCGCCGCCCGGTGCGCGTCCTCGACAACCTCTCGAGCGGCCGCCGCGAGAATCTCCCGCCGGGCGCGGACTTCGTGGAGGGCGATCTGGGCGACGCCGCCGCCGTCGCTCGCGCGGTCGCCGGCGCGGGGGTCGTGTTTCACCTCGCCGCGGTCGCGTCCGTGGTGCAGTCCATCAACCGCCCGCTCGAGTGCGACGCGGTCAACGTGGGCGGGACGCTCGCGATCCTGCGGGCCGCGGCGAAGGCGGGCGCGCGCCGCGTCGTCTTCGCGAGCTCGACGGCGGTCTACGGCGACGCGGCTCCCCCGCTCGCGGAGGACGCGCCGAAGCGGCCGCTCTCGCCGTACGCGGCGTCGAAGCTCGGGGGCGAGCTCCTCTGCGCGGCGGCGGCGCAGCACTTCGGCGTCGAGGCGGTGAGCCTGCGCTTCTTCAACGTGTACGGGCCGCGCCAGGACCCGCGCTCGACGTACGCGGCGGTCATCCCGCTCTTCATCGAGCGGCTGCTGGCGGGCCGTCCGCTCGTCGTCCACGGAGACGGGACGCAGACGCGCGACTTCATCTACGTGGACGACGTCGTTGCGGCGCTGCGTCGCGCCGCCGAGGCGCCCGGGGCGTCGGGGCGCGCGTATAATGTGGCGACGGGGAGAGCGATCGGGGTGGGCGACCTGGCGTACGTCATCGGGCGCGCGGCGGGCGCCACGCCGCAGGTCGAGTTCGGGCCGCCGCGTGCGGGCGACATCCACGACTCGTGGGCCGACGTGACGGTCGCCGAGCGCGAGTTCGGCTTCCGCGCGGCGACGCCGCTGGCGGACGGCCTGCGCGCGACGGTAGACTGGTTCCGGCGGAGCCCATGACCAAGCCGCGCTACACGGTGCTCGTCGTCGACGACGAGCGCGAGAACCTGAACCTCCTCGAGAACGTGCTGGCCGAGGACTACGCGATCCTCAAGGCCAAGGACGCGGCGAGCGCGCTCGACCTCGTCGCGCGGCAGCCCGTCGACATGATCATCTCCGACCAGCGCATGCCCGACATGAAGGGCGTGCAGCTCCTCGAGCGCGTCCGTTCGACGCATCCCGACGTCGTGCGCATCCTGATCACGGCGTACCCGGACATCTCGGTCGCGGTCGACGCGATCAACAAGGGCCAGGTGAAGCGCTACATCTCCAAGCCCTTCGACCCCGAGGAGCTGAAGGTCATCGTCCGGCAGGAGTTCGACTACTACCAGCTCCAGAAGGCGAACCGCCAGCTCAACGAGGAGCTCGGCCGCGTCGTCTCCGAGCTGGTCCGCGCCAACCGCCAGCTCAAGGAGCTGGACCGGATGAAGGACAACTTTCTCGCGAACATCTCGCACGAGCTGCGCACGCCGCTCGTCTCGAGCATCGGCTACATCGACCTCATCCTCGAGGGCGGGATGGGGAAGGTGCCGCCGTCGATGGAGAAGGGCCTGCGCATCGCGTACCGCAACCTCGAGCGGCTGCTGGCGCTCATCGAGGACCTGCTGGCGCTCGCGCGGCTGAAGCACCGCAAGGAGGGGCTCGAGCTCTCGACGTTCGACGTGCGCGAGCTCATCGAGGAGTGCGTGCAGTCGCTCCGCGGCCGGTCGCGCAAGAAGTCGCTCGACGTCCAGGTGAGGATGCCGCGCGTCCTGCCGCGCGTGCGCGCCGACGAGAAGCGGCTGCACAGCGTCTTCACGAACGTGCTGTCGAACGCGGAGAAGTTCACGCCGGACGACGCGTCGATCCGGATCTCCGTGACGCGCGGCCGGGGGCGGCTGACGGTGCGGGTCGTGGACAACGGCATCGGCGTGCCCGCGGGGATGGACCAGAGCGACTTCCCGTCGTTCAAGTCGTCCGACGACATGCGCTCGCGCCGCTTCGGCGGCATGGGGATCGGGCTGTCGCTGGCGCAGCAGGTGCTGAAGATGCACGGCTGCTCGATCACGCTGGAGCCCGCGAAGGAGGCGGGCGCGTGCGTGACGTTCGACCTGCCGCTGGCGGAGGAGTCGTGATCGAGCGGACGGTCGAGGCGTTCGAGCCCGCGCGGTTCGCGGTGGACGGCGCCGGACGGGTGCAGGGGTGGAATCCGGCCGCGGAGCGGCTGCTGGGCTACGCGGCGGCGGAGGCCTGCGGCCTCGAGGCGGCGCGGCTCTTCCGGGACCCGGACGCGCTTTCCGGGCTGCGCGAGCGGGCGTCCCGCGACGGGCTGCACGTCTGCGAGTGCGCGCTCGTGGCGCGCTCCGGCGTCGAGCGTCCCGCGATCGTCGTGGTGGCGGCCGGCCCGGACGGGACGCTGGCGGCGGCGGCGGTGGACGGCGGCCCGTCGCTGGTGGCACAGATCCTGCTCGAGAGCGCGGGCGAGGCGGCGATCGTCTCCGACGCGGCGCGCGCGGTCGTCATCGCGGCCAACCGGCGCGCGTGCGAGGTCTTCGGTCGCACGCCGGAGGAATTCACGGAGATGCCCGTCCACCTCCTGATGCCGCCCGCCATCGGACCGGACATGGCCCCGCGCGTCACGCGGGCGCTGGACGAGAGCGGCGTCTTCAAGCGCGACGGCATGTCGGCGGTGCGGCGCGACGGAACGCCCTTCCAGGTCGACCTCCAGATCCGCCGCGTGACGATCGCGGGGCGCCGGTACAGCCTCGCCACATTCCGCGAAGTGAAGGAGCGGGCGCGGCAGGAGGAGTTCCTGCGGGTGCTCTTCGAGCAGGCCCGCGAGAGCGTCGTGCTCGTGGACGCCGAGTCGTTCACCATCCGCGACATCAACGAGGCCGGCGCGCGGCGGCTCGGGTACGATCGCGCGGAGCTGGTCGGCCGGCCGATCCGCGACATCCACCCGGCGCACGACGTGGCGCGGGCCGAGCGTGCGCGCGAGGAGGTGCTCGCGACGGGGGGCAAGCTGCTCACGGGACTCTGGCACCGCCGCAAGGACGGCACGGAGTTCCCGGTCGAGATTTCCACGCACGTGGTGGAGATCGAGGGGCGCCGCTGCTTCCTGTCGATGGTGCTGGACGTCTCCCAGCGGATCGACCACGAGCGGCGGCTGCGGGAGGCGGTGCAGCACGCGCGCGCGATGGAGGAGACGGCGCGGCGGCAGACCGCGGAGCTCGCGGAGGCGAAGGGGTTTCTCGAGGCGCTCCAGGAGAACGCGTCCGACGGGATATCCGTGCTGGACGAGAGCGGGAAGATCATCTACTGCAACAGCCAGGGCGCCGCGAACGTAGGGCTGCGCCCCGAGCACGTGGTCGGGAGGTTCGGCCGCGACTTCCTGCCCGCGGAGGCGCGGGCCGAGTCGGAGGCGCGCTTCCGCCGCGCGATGGAGACAGGCGAGCCGATGGCGCATCGCACGAGCCTCCCCGCGCCGGGCGGCTCCGGGACGATCGAGCTGGACGTGAAATCCACGCGCGTGATGTGGGGCGGGCGCCCGTACCTGCTGTCGATCGTCCGCGACGTGACGGAGCGGGTGCGCGCGGAGCGGGAGCTGGCCGAGGCGAAGGGCCTGATGGAGGCGGTCCAGGAGAGCGCCACCGACGCCATCTACCTGCTGGACGCCGACGGCGTGATCGTCTCCGCCAACAGCCGCGCGCTGGCGATGATGAACCGCGAGCGCGCGCAGGTGGTCGGCCGGCACTTCAACGAGTTCTCGCCGCCCGGCCTCAGGGCCGAGCGCGAGATGATGGTGCGCCGCGTGCTCGCCGGGGAACCGCAGCGGCACCGCACGAGGATGCACCCGCCCGGGCGCGACCCCATCGAAATCGACGCGACGTCCAACCGCGTCATGTGGAACGGCCGGGCGTACGTGTTCTCCGTCGTGCGCGACGTGACGGCGCAGGTCCGCGCGCAGGAGCGGCTGGAGCTCTACCGCCAGATCATCGCCAACACGAACGAGGGCGTCGCGATCCTCGACACGCAGGGGCGGTACGTCGAGCAGAACGCGGCGCACGAGAAGCTGCTCGGATATGCCGCGCCGGAGCTCACCGGCCGGACGCCGGCCGTCCACCTCGTCGAGCCGGCGTTCGAGATCATCGCCGCGCAGCTCGCGCGGGACGGGGTGTACCACGGCGAGGTGCGCAGCCGCACGAAGCGCGAGTCGATCGCCGACATCGAGCTCTCGGCGTTCGCGGTGCGCGACGAGGGCGGCGAGCCGGTGTGCTTCGTCGGCATCCATCGCGACATCACCGAGCGCAAGCGCGCGGCGCGACGGCTCGCGGCGCAGCACGCCGCCACGCGCGTCCTCGCGGAGGCGGCCACGCTCGAGGAGGCGTCGCCGCGGATCGTGAGGGCGATCTGCGAGTGCCTCGGGTGGGAGGCGGGGGCCGTGTGGACGGTCGACCGGAGGCGGGACGCGTTGACGTGCGCGGAGTTCTGGCACGTGCCCGCGGTGGAGGTCGGCGAGTTCGAGAAAGTGAGCCGGGGGCGGACGTTCACGCGCGGGATCGGTCTGCCTGGACGGGTGTGGGAGGGGGCGGTCCCGGCGTGGATTCCGGACGTGGTGCGCGACGCGAATTTCCCCCGGGCGCCATTCGCGGACCGCGCGGGGCTGCACGGGGCGTTCGGCTTCCCGATCGTGCTGGGCCGCGAGGTGCTGGGCGTCATCGAGTTCTTCAGCCGCGAGATCCGGCCGCCGGACGACGACCTGCTGGCGATGATGGGGGCGGTGGGAAGCCAGATCGGGCAGTTCATCGAGCGCCGGCGCGCCGAGGGGGACCTGCGGGACGCGATGACGGAGACGCGGCGGGCGTACGCCCGGCTCAAGCGGACGCAGGAGCAGCTCGTGCGCTCCGAGCGACTGGCGAGCGCGGGCATGCTGCTGTCGGGGGTGGCGCACGAGATCAACAACCCCATCAACGTGATCCTCGGCAACCTGAAGCTCGTGCAGGCGCGGTGCGCGCGGGTGAAGGAGGCGCTGCGCGACGGCCGTCCGGTGGCGCCGCTGGTGCGGCCGGTGCCGGGCATGCTGGCGGATGCGCTGTCGGCGGCCGAGAATGCGCACCGGGTGATCGCGGAGTTCCGCGCCTTCGCGCGCGACCCGAGCCTCGCGGAGGAGGCGGACATCAACGCGTGCGTGGAGGGGGCGCTCTCGGCGCTGGCGCCCGAGATGCGCCGCGTGCGGCTGGTGAAGAAGCTCGGGCGGCTGCCGGCGGTGCGGTGCGTGCCGGGGCAGGTGCAGCACGCGGTGCGCAACCTCGTGAAGAACGCGCTGGAGGCCATGGACGGTCGCGGGACGCTCACGGTGAGCACCTCGCGGGTGAACGGGCACGTGCGCATCGCCGTGGCGGACACGGGACGGGGGATTCCGAAGGCGGACCTCGAGCGTGTGTTCGAGCCGTTCTTCACGACGAAGGCGGAGGGTCGCGGGCTGGGGCTCGGCCTGCCGATCTGCGTCACGATCGCGCAGAACCACGGCGGGCGGTTGTCGGTGCGTGCGCGTCCGGGGCGCGGGACCACGGCGCTCCTCGATCTGGCCGCTCCCCGGTAGCCCGGGGATCAAAAAAAGAGCGTCTCGGTTCATTTTTGCCTTGCATCGGCGGTATACTTTGTATATCTTGCAGCGGTTATACATGGTCGAGACGCATACGACGGGCGAGGTGGCGGACCTGTGCCGCGTCACCAAGCGCACCGTGATCAAGTGGATCGACAGCGGCCGCCTGCGCGGCTACCGCATCCCCGGCTCCCGGCACCGCCGCGTCGCCGCTCCCGACCTCGTCACCTTCATGCGCGACAACGGCCTGCCCGGCTACGAGTCGCTCGCGCCCCGGCGCCGCATCCTGATCGTGGACGACGACCACGACTTCGCCGCGCTCCTGCGCGACGCGCTGCGCGACCAGTACACCGTCGACCACGCCAGCTGCGCGATGGAGGCGGCCTCGCGGCTGCCCGTCTTCGAGCCCGACCTCATCCTGGTCGACATCCGCCTGCCGGACCTCAGCGGCATGGAGGTCTGCCGGCATTTCCGCTCCTGGAAGAGCGAGCGTCGCGCCGCCATCCTGGCGATGTCCGCCTACGGTCACGAAATCGATCTCGACGAAGTGCGCTCCAGCGGCGCCGACGACTTCATCGCGAAGCCCGTGCGGCTGGCCGACCTGCGCAAGCGCATCCGGTCCATGGTGGGCTAGAGCAAAGCGGAGGTTTCCCCCGATGTCCAGTTTCGGCGACTTGGTCAAGAAGCTGCGGAAAGAGCGGGGCATGACCCTCGAACAGGTCGCCCGCAAGATCGGATCCCACAAGGGGTACGTCTCCGGCATCGAGAACGGCAAGGTCAACCCCCCGTCCGTCAAGTTCATCCGCAAGTTCGCCAGGATCTTCCAGTACGACGAAAAAGACATGGTCCGGATGGCCACCGTCGACAAAGCCCCGGCACTCGTCCGCGACGAGTTCCGCTCCGCCCTGGGCGCCGACGGAGGCGTCCCCCTCCTCAACACGATCGAGACCGGCTACGCGACGGAGCTGTCCTCCGACGGCCGGCCCAAGGCGGTCGCCTCGCAGTCGCTGCGCCTGCCGCCGCTGCGCGTCGACGTGCACTACGCCGCCACCGTGTGCGACGCGTCCATGGAAGGTTCCGACGGCCTCAGCCTCACGAAGGGCGACATCGTGCTGCTGGCCTCCGCGAAGAAGCTCACGTCGGGCGGCGTGTTCTACGTCATCTACCGCCAGAAGGGCGCGCGGCGCGGCGCCGTGCGCCAGGTCATCCTCGAACCGAACGACCGCGTGATCCTCCAGCCGCTCAGCCGCGAGGTGGCGGCGGAGTCCATCACGCACGACGACGTCGACGCGTTCTTCCGCGTCGTCGGCCGGATCGCGGTCTTTGAAGGAAGCGCCGTGAACTCGGCCGTATGAACTAGTCCTTTTCCTCCCTCTCTCGATGCCGCCGGGGCGACTCACCGTGGCCCAGGCGGCATTCTTTTTTCGGGGATCGACTCATCGGCTCGTCGGCTCATGGAGCCCGAGAGGCGCGCCCCGGAGAAGGCGCCGCGAGCGTGCACGGATCGTCTTTCAATGAATCAACGAGCCAGTGAATCGATGAGCCGATGGCTCCGTGACTCAATCCCTGCTCAATCCTTCTTCCCGAGCGTCACGTCGAGCTCGAGTTCCTCGTCGCCGCGCTTCACGGTGAGCTTGAGGTGGTCCCCCGACTTGCGCAGGCGCACCCGCTCCAGGATCGTCTCGCGCGTCAGCACTTTCGCGCCATCCACCTTCACGATGAGGTCAGCCAGCTGGAGTCCCGCCTTCTCGGCGGGAGAATCGGGCGCGACGTGCGTCACCTCCGCGCCGTCGGCCTTGTCCTCCAGGATCACTCCGAGGTAGGCGCCGCCCGGCCGCGTCGGCCGGCCCATGATGTCCACGCCTTCGCTGCGGTCCAGCCGCACCTTGATCTCGACCGACTCCTCGCCGCGCTTCACCTTGATCGCGATCTCACGCTCCATCGGATACGTCCCGACCACGCCGAGGAAGCGGTACCCGGACGTGATGGCGTACTGGTTCACGCCCACGATGAGGTCGCCCTCCTTGAACCCGGCCCGCGCCGCCGGCGAGCTCTGGCGCACGCCGGACACGAGCGCGCCGCGGCCGTCCTGGTGCGAGCCCGCGATGTCGAGCCCCTTCACCATGCCGTGGTAGATCTTCCCGTCGATCCCGCCGCGTTTCATCTCCTCGAGGAAGTTCTTGATCTGGTTCGACGGGATCGCGTAGCCCACGCCGCTGTTCACGCGATTGCCGTAGCGCGTGGCGATGCGGCCGTTGATGCCGATCAGCTTGCCGTCGAGCGTCACGAGCGGCCCGCCTGAATTGCCCGGGTTCACGGCCGCGTCCGTCTGGATGCAGTCCGAGTACTGCTGCTGGTAGCGGTGCAGAGCGCTCACGATGCCGAGGGACACGGACGGATACCACCGGCGGTTCGCCGTCGGCCCCGCCAGGTTGAAGGGGTTCCCCACAGCGATCACGTACTGCCCGCACTCGAGCTTGTCGGAGTCGCCGAACTCGACGTGGTTGAATTCGCGCGCCTCCTCCGTCTCGATCTTGAGCAGCGCGATGTCGCCCACGGCGTCCGTGCAGACCATTTTGGCGCTGTACCCCTTGCCGTCCGCCAGCGTGATGCGCGTCTTGTCCGGCGCCTTGCCGCCCAGGCCCGCGATGACGTGGTGGTTGGTGAGGAACCATCCGTCGGCGCTGATGAGCACGCCGGAACCGCCGCCGAGGAAGACGAACGCGTCGGTCAGCTTCCTGGCCGTCTCCTGCACGCGCTTCTGGAGCGCCGCGTAATCGTCCTGCGCGGCCGCCGCGGACGGGGCCAGCGAGAGCGCGACCGCTGTCGCGAGCAGGCTCCTAGTCACCGGGTCTCTCCCCGAGCGTCAGCTCGATCGTCATCTCTTCCTGTCCGCGGCGTAGCCTCACCTTGACCTTGTCCCCGATCGCCTTGCGGTTGATCGCTCCGCGCAGGTCGTCGAAGGTCTTCGTCTTCTGACCGTCGAACTCCAGGATCACGTCGCCGCGCTTGATGCCGCCCGCCTCCGCGCTGCCGCCGACGATCACCTCGCCGATCGGGACGCCGTCGTCCACCTGCGCTTCCTGGTCCCACTGGATGCCCATGAACGGCATCCCGGTGCCCGTCACCTTGGCGCCCTTGCGCAAGTCCGGCAGGATCCGATCGAGCTGGTCCCACGTGATCGCGAAGGAGACGCCGGAGTTCTGCCCGAAACTGCCCGCGGTTTTGACATCCACCTTGCACGTGACGCCGATGAGCCGCCCCTCGCCGTCGACGAGCGGACCGCCCACGTTTCCGTAGTTCATCTTGGAGTCCATCTGCACGCCCCGACCGAGGAGTCGCGCGGGCGCGCTCACGATGCCCGGGTTCACCGTGAGCCCCTTGCCGTCCGGGCCGCGCCCCACGGACACCACCGGCATCCCCACCTTCAGCTGGTTCATGGGCAACTTGCGCGGAACCGGCAGGTCCTTCGCGTCGACCTTGAGGAGCGCGATGTCGGCGCCCTGGTGGAAGCCCACCAGCGTCGCCTCGAGGTCCCGCCCGTCCGCCAGCGTCACCTTGATCGACTTCACCTTCCCGTTGATGTTGAAGTGCGACGTGAGAACGAGCCCGTCGGCGTCGATGATCGTCCCCGAAGCCGGCGACTTTTTCGGACGCTTGACGAAAACGCCCCCCGTCGCCATGGGGTTTCCGACCGCGGGCGGCTTCTCCTCGCCGTCGCGCGTCACCCACACCGAGACCGTCCACGGCGCCGCGGCCTCCGCGGCGGACTGGATCTGTTTCTCCATCGAGCCGATCATCGGCTCGACGCCCTGCGCCCACGCCGCCGGCCCGGAGGCGAAGACCAGGGCCAGGACCAGGATGCTCGTCCGTGTCATGGTGCGCACCGCCTAGTAGAAAATCTTCTTGCCGAGGGTGACCCTCACGTCCGTCTCCTTGCCGTCGCGCAGCACGCGCAGCGTGACGGTCGCGCCCTCCTCGAGCTTGCCGAGGATCTCATCGAAGCGCTTCCTCGTCAGGACGCGCTGCTGGTTGACCTGGCGGATCACGTCCCCCTTCCTGAGCCCGCCCTTCTCGGCGGGGCCGTTTCGGAAGAGCTTGCTGACGGCGACGCCGGCCGACTCGTCGTCCTCCTCCACGTCGACGCCCAGCCAGCCCGGCTCGCCCCTCTTGACGGGAGTGTCCACGGGGGGCGGGGGTTTCGACACGATGCCCGTGCGATGCTCCTTGATGATGCGGTCGATCTCCGGTTTGAGCCGGTGGATCGGCACCGCGACGCCGGTGAACTTCGACTCCTGGTAGTTGAGGGTGACGATGCCGATCAGCTTGCCGTGGCCGTCGATGAGGGGGCCGCCGTCCTGGTTCGGATTCACCGCGCAGCTCGTCTCCAGGACCGGACCCGTGTAGAACGTGCCGCGCTGCTTCTCCTCCACCTCGTAGACGGAGCTCAGGACGCCGAGCGAGATGGCCACCTGGTCGTCGACCTCCATGCTGCCGTAGCAGTCGCCGAAGACGTACGTGACGCAGCCCACCTTCGCCTTCTCCGAGTCGCCCATCTCCACGGCCGGGAGGTTCTTCTCGCTCACTTTGACGACGACGAGTTCGAGTTCGTTGACGCGGCCCACGACGCGGCCGGTCAGCCGCTTCTGTCCCATCATCTGAACCGTGACGTCCGTCGTCGACTGCCCGCACGCGGTCGGCGACGTGACGATGTAACCCTCCTTGTCGACGATCACGCCGGAGCCGCGTTCCCGCCCGCCCGAAACGTACACAACCGACGGGGCGATCCTCTTGTACATCCGCTTGTGGACATCGGCCGCATCCTCCTTCGGCTGCGCCCAGCAGGGCGCCGCCAGCGCCGTGAGCAGCGCGGCGACGAGAGCGGAAGCGGGTCTGGTGAGCATCTCAATCCCCCAACGGTTGCGTGTCCGCGGCCTCCAGCGATTGCACGGCTCCCGCGCGCCGGCGCGTTCCTGCGAAAGGCGTTGACCCCACGCCGGTTCCACAGTATGTACGCTCCATCGCGGGCGGCCGTTGGCGGTCGTGCCCGCTAGTATAACACCGGTCGGAGATCACGTGATGCGATTCGCCGTCGCGGTTGCCGCGCTCCTCGCCGGGGGCCGGGTGATGTCCGCCGGGGCCCAGGATCCGCCGCCGATCGCGCCCGTCACCTCCGACGCGCGCCCGCCCGCGTCCGAACGCGCGTCGGCGCCGGCGCCCGCGAAGGCCGGCCGGTCCGTCAGCACGGGCACGTCCACCACCGCGCCGGACCCCCGACAACTGCGGTTGTCCCTCAGGCAGTGCCTGCACCTCGCGCTCAACCACAACGTCGACATCGAGATCTCGCGCTACCAGCCCTGGATCGAAGACCAGAACGTCCTGTCCTCGCTCGGCGCGTTCGATCACATCGTCTACTCGTCGCTGTCGTTCGGGGAGAACGAGAGCAAGTCGGGCAACCCGTTCGACACGTCGGGCATCGAGACGGACCGCTTCAACTCCGCGCTGGGCGTGCGCCGGGTGCTGCCGTTCGGTCTCTCGTACGACCTGTCGTTCCGCGCGGACCGTTCGAAGACGAACGCGTTCTTCTCGTCGAGCATCAATCCCTCGTGGAACGAGTCGCTCACGCTCGCCGTGGCGCAGCCGCTCCTCAAGGGCCGCGGCACCGACGGACAGTACACGGGCGTGATCGTGGCCCGCCACGGGCGGCAGGCCGCCGTCGAGCGTTTCGAGAAGGCGCTGACGGACCAGCTCGCGGCCGTCCACCAGGCGTACTGGGACCTGGTCTTCGCGCGCGAGAACCTCGAAGTCAAGCGCCAGTCGGAGAAGGTCGCCGAACGCCTCCTGGAGGAGAACCAGAAGAAGTTCGAGAAGGGCGTGCTCGCCCGGGTCGACGTGACCGAGGCGGAGGCGGGGGTCGCCACGCAGCGCGAGGGCATTCTCACGGCGGAGAACGCCGTGGCGAGCGCCGTCGACAAGCTGAAGCGTCTCGTCGACCCGGCGCTCCTCAAGCAGGATGTCGTCCTCGTGCCGATCGACGCACCCCAGCCGTACGACCGGGAGATGGACGAGAAGGCCGTCCTCGAGGCGGCCCTCGCCCAGGCCTTCGCGCGTCGCCCCGAGTACCGCGAGTTCTCCCCCCTCATGGCCAGCCAGGACCAGTCGATCCGCAAGGCGCAGAACGACCTGCTTCCGAAACTCGACCTCACGGCGTCGGGAGCGCTGACGGGGCTCGACGACTCGTTCGGCGCGTCGAACAAGGAACTCCGCAGCGGCGACTTCCACGACTGGTCGTTCGGCGTGGTGTTCGAGTGGCCGTTCGAGCGCCGCGCGGCGCAGGGGGCGCTCAACCGGGCGGAGCTGGAGCGCCGCCGGCTGGAGCTCCAGCGGCGGAGCCTGGAGGACCAGATCCTGGTCGAGGTGCGCGCCGCCGTCCGCGACGTGAAGACGACCGAGAAGCGGATCGAGGCCACGCGGCGCGCGCGCGTACTGGCGCAGGAACGCTTCGAGGGCGAGATGAACCGGCGGGAGGCGGGCCTGCGCACGACGTTCCACGTGCTGGACGCCGAGGAGCGCCTGACCGAGGGGCGCACCAACGAGATCAAGGCGGTGATCGACTACAACCTTGCGCTCATGGCGCTCTTCCGGGCGGAGGGCACGCTCCTCGAGCGCAGCGGGGTGCTCGTCCAGGAGAACCTCTCGCCGCGCCTGCCGCGCTGAACGCCACGCCGCCGACGCGCGGACGGCGATGCCGTGAATCGCGCCGCGGGGTTCTGTTATAATCCGCCCCTGATGAGCCTTCTCCTGGCGGCGCTGGTGATCCTGCAGTCCCCGTCGGACGCGGCGATCCAGAAGCTGAAGCACACCTCGCCCAAGATCCGCCTCGGCGCCGTGTGGGAGATCGAGGACGCGAAGAACGCGGCGGGAATCCTGCCGCTCATCGAGCTCCTGCGGGACGAACCGAACGCGGAGGTCCGCGACGCCGCGCTGGACGCGTTGCGGAAGCTCACCCCGCAGAAGACGCTCACGGAGTACGCGAAGTGGCGCGAGTGGTGGGACACGGAGGGGGTGAAGCTCTACCCGCGCGAGGTGATCAAGGACGAGGAGCTCGCGCGCCTCATGCAGCCGCACCTGCGCCAGATGGACGACCGCCTGCAGGAGTTCAACGCGCGGCTGGAGAAGGCCAAGCAGGAAATCAACGACACCAAGAAGGACAACCGCTTCCTGTCCGTGGTGACGATGGCCGTCGTGCTCCTCTTCTTCCTCGTGATGCTCTTCTTCGTCGGCCACGTCAGCAGCCGCATCAAGGCGTGGAAGGAACTCGTCAGCAAGGCCGAAGTCTACGTCTCGAAGAGCGAGGAGATCACCAAGCGCACGGACCAGATCCTCGCGGAGCTCGAGTCGAAGAAGGCCGACCTCATGACGTTCCTCACGAAGGCGCGCGAGGACAGCGAGGGCGAGGTCGAGCGCTACAGCGACATGCTCCAGAAGAACCTCGAGCACCGGATGCGCGAGGAGATGATGGGCCTGCGACAGAAGGCCGAGAAGGAACTGGAGCAGACGCTCGGCGAACTGCGCACGCAGGTGGACATCGAGATCCGCCGAGTCGCCGGAGACCAGAAGGAGAAGTCCGAAAAGCAGTTCCAGGAGCAGCGCGACCGCTTCCTCAAGGAGGTGCAGGCGCACACGCTCTTCCTCGACGCGAGCTTCTACTCGATCCACGGGAAGCCCGAGGAGGCCGTGCGCCGCTACCGCCAGCTCGTCACGCTCAAGCCGGACCACCTCCAGGCGTGGAACAACCTGGGCACCGTCTACCGGGAGCTGGTCCGCTACGACGAGTCGCTTGACTCGATCCAGCGCGCGCTCGACCTGGCGCCGAGCGACGCCACCGTGCTCTACAACCTGGCGGCGACGTTCGCACGTCAGCGGAAGAAAGACAAGATGCTCGACGCCCTCACCCGCGCGATCGCCAACGACGGCGAGTACAAGGACGAGGCGCTGAACGATCCCGCTTTCCGCGACTACTGGAACGATCCCGCCTTCAAGGACGTGGCGGAGGGGTAGCCGGCGCTGCGCACGCGATCCGGGAAGGCGCGGCGTTCACCCCGTGCGACGCGCCTCCTTGCCGGCGAGCTCCGCGGCCATGGCGCGCAGCCGCCGCGCGAGTCCCACGAGGTCGCCGCGCAAGGCAACGCGCACTTCGGCGTCCTTGATGCCGCGCAGGCGGTGCCGGTCGAGGCGCTGCTCGAACGAGGCGATCGAGCGGCGCAACCCCACCGCCTCCATGGTTCCGCTCACCGTGCGTTTCAGCCGCATGTGCGGCGCCGTAAGCTCCCTGAACTGGCGATCGCTCAGTCGTTCGAGATCCTTCGACTCCAGCACCGCCGCACGGCCGTCCTCGGACAGGCGCGCGAGCCTGTAGGCCTTCGACAGACCCAGTTCCTTCATCCGTCGCGACGTGTCCGCAGAAACACCGGCCAGCTGCGCAACCGCCACGTAGCGCGCCGCCGTGGCCGGCTCGATCCGCAATGACTCGCGCAGCCACTGCTGGTAGTAGCCCCGCAGCTTCGGCCTGCCTTCGAGCAGGATGCGCCCCAGGCGAACCGCCTTTTCCACCTGGTCCTCCATGAACTCCTCGTTGGTCTTCACGAACGCCTCCGTCAAACGCACCACGTCGGGATCGCGCCATGCCGCGGACCCGTTCAGTCCACCGACCCTCGCGAGCGTGCCGGGCACCTTTGATCCGTTCACCACGTCCGCCTCCTCACCACCCCCGGGGGTGGTCCAAACGTAAAAGCATTTTTATGTCGCATGCCGCCGGTCCCATTCCGGCCGTCTTCTCTGCACTCGCGACTCTTCTCACACCTAGGAGTGGGTTCCCGGCGAAATTTTTTTGCATGAAAATCCGGGAGGCCGCAGATTTTTTTGCGAACCCTCGAATACTCCTGGATTTCCCAGCCCAGTCGCTCCCTGTTGCGAAAATACAACAGCCCGATCGCCCGAGTGGCCACGACCATGACGTCGAAAAGAAGGGCCCAGCGGCCAGGCGACAACGCCGGCGAGCGCCAGGACTATCAACACGACAACCACCCGCCCGAGGCGCGCCGTCGCCGCTGCACAAACCGACCAGCTCCAGCGTGAGGCCCTTCGTCGTGGGTGGGTCTTCCGCACGGGGACCTGGAGGATGCCGGGCTGCGCCGGGGAACGGCGGAAGTCCGCTTTCCCCGCACCGCCGCCTCCATCACGCCTGGAAGAAGATGAGCAGGTACGTCAGCTCTCCAGGATCACCGCGATCAACCCGACGTACGGCAGCGCCGGAAAGCACCGCCGCGAGCGCCGGCGACAGGCTCGCGAAAGCACCTCGACACCCAGCACCGCCGCGTTCGAGCGGCGGAAGGACAGGCGAGAGGGTCCCGCACCCTTGGAACGTTCGACGCCGCGCCGCGAGCGCGTTACTCGTAGCGCAACGCCTCGACGGGATTGAGCTTCGAAGCCTTGAGGGCCGGGTAGATCCCGAAGAACACGCCGACGACGAACGAGAAGCCGAACGACATCACGATCGAGCCGGGGGACACCACGCTCTTCCACTCGCCGCCCGAGAGCATCTGCCAGATGGGGAGCCGCGGCACGAGCTGGGCGCCCGCGACGCCGACGGCGATCCCGAGCAGCCCGCCCAGCAGGCTGATCACGACGCTCTCCACCAGGAACTGCTGGAGGATGTCCGCGTCCTTCGCGCCCACCGCCTTGCGGATCCCGATCTCGCGCGTCCGCTCGGTGACCGACACGAGCATGATGTTCATGATCCCGATCCCGCCGACGAGAAGCGACACGACCGCGATCCCGGACAGCAGCAGCGTGAACGCGCCGGTCATCTCGCCCATGCGCTGCTGCATTTCGGTCATGCTGCCCACGGAGTAGTCCTTCTCGCCGCCGGGACCCGGCTTGTGACGGCGCGCCATCGCCTGATCGATCGCGGCCACGCCCTCGTCGATGCCGTCCGCGGAGGCGAGGCTCACGATGATCTGGTTGATCGTCGTCTTCTTGAGCAGCCGCGTCTGCGCGGTCGTCACGGGCACGTAGATCCACTCGTCGAGGTTGATCCAGCCGCCGCCGCCCTTCTCTTCCATCACGCCGATCACCCGGAAGTTCTTCCGGTCGATCTGGATCGTCTGGTCGACCGGGTCGAGGTCGCCGAAGAGGTCCCGGGCGATCTTCGACCCCAGCACGCAGACGCGCCGCTTGCCCACGACGTCCGCGCGGGTGAAGAACGTCCCGCCCGCGACCGTGAACGAGCGCACCACCGTGTACTCGGGCGTCGTACCCACCACCCGCGCGTTCTGGTTCTTCGACAGGTACTTCACCTGGAAGTTGCGCGTGACGTCGGGGCCGCCGCCGACACGACCGGCAGCCGCGCGAGCGCCTCCACGTCGTCCAGCGTGAGCGTATCCGCCGTGGTCGTCCGCGCCATCGCCCCGCCCATGCCGCGCTGGCCGGGATAGACGAAGACCAGGTTCACGCCCAGGCTCGAAATCGACGTCGCGACGCGCTGCTCGGCGCCCTTGCCCATCGCGATCATCATGATGACCGCGGACACGCCGATGACGATGCCGAGCACGGCGAGCACGGACCGCATCTTGTTCGCGGCGAGGCTGGCCAGCGCGGTGCGGATCAGCATCACGGCCGCACCTCCGGCCGCCGGCCGCCCGGGAGCGCGACGGGCGGGACCGTTCGCGGGGGTCGCATCGTCACGGCGTCTTCTCCACCAGATCCACGCGGCCGTCCTTCACGTGCACGATGCGACGCGCGCGCTGGGCCACGGATCGGTCGTGCGTCACGAGCACGATCGTCACCCCGCGGGCCGAGAGCCCGTCGAAGATCTCCAGGATCTCCTTCCCCGTCTTCGAATCGAGATTCCCGGTCGGCTCGTCCGCCAGGAGGATCGCGGGCTTCGCCACGATCGCGCGCGCGATCGCCACGCGCTGGCGTTCGCCACCGGAGAGCTGGTTCGGACGGTGCGACGCGCGGTGTCCCAGCCCCACGGCATCGAGCGCCTCGCGGGCCGCCTGGCCCGCCCCGGAGGCGCGCTGGTACGCCAGCGGAAGCGCCACGTTCTCCAGGGCGCTCGCGCGCGGCAGCAGGTTGAACGTCTGGAACACGAACCCGATCCGCCGGCCGCGAACGTCCGCCAGTTCGTCGCCGGAGAGCGTGGCCACCTCGCGCCCTTCGAGCCGGTAGCTTCCGCTTGTGGGCACGTCGAGACACCCGATGATGTTCATGAGCGTCGACTTGCCGCTGCCCGACGGTCCCATGACGGCGACGTACTCGCCGGCCTCGGCCTCGAAGTCGACCCCCTTCAACACGTCGAGGTCCACTTCGCCGAGGCGGTATGTCTTCCGCAGGTCCGTCGCCGCGATGACGCCCATCTACGGGAATCCGCGCCGTCCGCCGCGCATCGCCCCCGCCGCTGCCGGGGTCGTTACGATCGCGATCTCGTCCCCCTCCTTGAGGCCGTCGACGATCTCGCAGCGCGTCCCGTCGTCCAGTCCGGTCTTCACGTCGACGCGCGTCGTCGCGTCAGCGGCCAGAACGTAGCGCTTCCCCTTGTCGCTCTTCACCGCCTCCGACGGCACGAGCACGACGCCCCTGCGCTCGTCGGCCTGGATCGAGACGGTCGCCGTCATCCCCGCCTTGAGGATGCCGAAGTGCTTCCCCTCGAGCCCGACCTTCGCCTTGAACACGATGATGCTGGAGTCGATCTCGCCCCTCGGCGGGATGAGCTCGACGCGCCCCTTGAAGCGGCGCTCCGGGTGCGCCTCGACGGTCACGAACGCGTCCTGGCCCGCCTTCACCTTGCCGATGTCCGTCTCGTCGATGTTGGTCACGACGATCAGCGCCGTGACGTCCGCGACGACCGCGATCGCGGTGCCACCGCTCGTCGAGGAGATGCCGCTCGAGACGATCTGCCCCTCCTCCACCAGTTTCCGCAACAGGATGCCCGAGATGGGGGCGCGCACCTCGGTGTCCGCGAGCCGCTCCCGCGCGTCGGCCACCGTGATGCGGGCCCGCGCCACCTCCGACTCCGCGAGGTCCTCGTCCGCCTTCTTGCGGTCGCGCTGGAGCGTAAGCGACGCCTCGGCCTGCTTCAGCTTCTCCTCCGCAACGCGCGCATTGAGCCTCGCGTTGGCCAGATCCGTCTCGGACACGACGCCGGTCTCCAGTTTCTCGACCCGATCCAGTTCCTTCCTCTTCGTCGCGGCGTCCGCGGTCCCGGCGGCGACCTCGGACTCCGACTGCCGCAGCGCGCGCGCGTACTCAAGGCGCATGAGCGCCAGACGCGCCTCCGCCGCCTTCAGGTTCGCCTCCTCGCGCTCGAGGTTGCGCTGCTCGACCTTCTTGTCGAGCTCGGCGATCAGCTCGCCGGCCTCGACGGTCGCGCCCTCGAGCTTGGGGAACCTCATCACCTGCCCGCTCGCCTTCGACTTCAACTCCACCGTGCGCAGCGGGGTGATCTCGCCGGTGGCGGAGACCATGAGCCGGATGTCGCCGCGCTCCGCCTTGACGCGCTTCGTTTCCGCCTTCGCGCCGGCCGGTGCGGACGGGGACATCACGACATAGAGTCCGCCCGCGACGGCGAGCGCGACGACGACGATGGCCGCCCTCTTCATGGTGCTCACCTCCTGGCCGTCGCCAGCCGGTCGAAGAGCCGGCCGCGCTGCTCCGCGCTCAGCACCGGCTTGACGGCGACGAGGTGATCGACGAGCGCGCGCTGCATCTCGCGGCGCGCCGCCATCGCGGACTCAATCGACGCGTCGAGGCGCGCCGCGTCCGGCTGCTCCTTTCGCAGTTCCTCGTACAGCTCGCGCTTGCGCTCCCCGACCGTCCTGCAGAGCGGCCCGACGCGGCGCTCGAGGTCGGCGACGAGGGCGTCGACGCGCGAGCGCTGGTCCTCCGTCAAACCCAGCTCCGCGTAATGCGCGGCGATTCCATGCGCGCGCGGGGCCGGCGCGGCCTGCGGCCAGGCGAACGCGGCCAGCGCGGAGCATCCCGCTCCCGCCACGAAGATCACGGCGTATTTCATCGGTGCCTCCCGAACGCAGCCACGTAGTCGTCCGTCACGTCGAGCGCCGGTTCGACGGCGGTCTCCGGCGGCCGCTCGCCCCGCATCCACGACGCGTCTCGCGCCCACTGCGCCCCCGCGAACCCGGCCAGCGCACCGAGGATGAACACGGCGACCTGCGCGGCCAGCGCGAGCACGCGGGCGGGGCGGCGCAGGCGGCGGACGCGGGCCAGGACGCGCGCCTCGAAGTCTTCGGGCGGCTCCGGCGCGGTCCAATCGGAGAGCCGGTCCGGCAGGCGGTCGAGCGCCATCGCCCACGCTCGACACTCGGAGCACGACGCCAGGTGCGCCTCCGCCTGCAGTGGCAGGGGCGCTCCCGTCGCGGCCGACAGCGCGGCCCTGGTCCCATCGCAACTCATCTGAACCTCCGACCCGTTGAACCGCCGCGCGCCCGTCCGCTTGCGCTCAAAACGTCACGCGCCCGACGGCGCCGCCTGGCCGAGCCTCGCGAGGAGCTTCTGCCGCCCCCGAAAGAGAAGCGCCTGGACGGCCGGCAGCGAGAGCCCCATCGCCTCGGCGGTCTCCAGGTCGGACAACCCGCCGAAGTAGCGCAGCGTGATCGCCATGCGGGGCCCCTCGGCCAGTTCCAGCACCGCCGCCCGCACGGCCACCGCCTGTTCGCGTTGCTCGAGCGCATCCGGAGGCGCGGGCGGCGCGACCGACGGCGAAACGGCGGCGGGCGACGGCGCGGCCGCATCCTCGCGTCGCCGCATCTTGTCCCGCTCGTTGAGGCACAGCCGCGCGACGATCGTGAAGAGCCACGTCGAGAACCGCGCCTCCGGGCGATAGCGGCCGCGCGCCAGCCACACGCGCAGGTACGCCTCCTGCGCCAGGTCGTCCGCCTCGCGCGCGCTTCCCGTAAAGCGGTAGACCAGCCCGCAGACGCGCCTCTTCGTCGCGCGGACCAGTTCGGCGAACGCCTCTTCGTCGCCGCCGGCGACGCGCATCATGAGCAGCGTTTCGGCGTCGTGGGGCACGGGGAGAGAATCGGGAATCAGCAGGCTCGAATCAAGGACGGAGATGATACGCGGCGCGGGCTACTTCGGAGGAGCCGGCGGCGGCGACGTGAACCGCCGGGTCATGCGCGCGCTGTCCTTGACGATCTTCGGGAGCGAGCCGCACACCGTGTCGCGGCCGGCCCGTTTGGCGGCGTGGATCGACTCGTCGACGGTTGCCAGCAGCTCGTCCGACGTCTGCACGTCCGGCGTGAACGCCGTCACGCCGATCGAGAGCGTCACGTGGACGGGTTTCGACGGCTCGATCACGTTCTGGTACACCGCCTCCGACACCTCCCGCCGCAGCTGCTCTCCCTTCTGAAGCGCCGCGTCGTACGCGGTCTCCGGCATGATGATCGCGAACTCGTCGCCGCCGATGCGGCACACGAAGTCCACCTCGCGTGTGTGGCTCTTGAAGAGCCTGGCGGTGTCCACGAGCACGCGGTCGCCCTGCTTGTAGCTCATGGTGTCGTTGATCGTCTTGAAGTGGTCGACGTCAATGAGCAGGAGCGCCAGCGACCGGCCGTAGCGCGCGGCGCGCTGCACCTCGTCGGCCAGCCGCTGGTCGAAGAACCGCCGGTTGTACGCGCCGGTCAGCGGGTCGATGATCGACTGGAGCCGCACCGTTTCGTAGAGGTGCAGGTTCTCGACGAGCAGGCCGATGATGCTCGACATCGTCTCGAGGAGGTCCTGGTACCCCTTGAGCGCGCGCTCGTTGCCCTCGAGCACCTCGATTTCCTTCGGGTGGAAGGCGACCTCGATCACGCCGATGCTCCGCTCCCGTCCCTTCAGCGGGAGGATCGCCTCGTGCTTCGTGATCGCCGGCGGCTCCTCGCCGCGCATGATGCGCAGGAGGCGCGAGTCGTTGGCGAGCGTCATGCGGCGCTTGCGCGTCTTCGACGTGTTGGAGTACGCCAGCTCGAGGGCGTCCGGCCGCAGCAGGTAGAACGTGACCTCCGCGTAGCCCAGCCCCTCGCGCGAGCAGAGCATCTCGGTCGCGCGCTCGAGGAGGTCCGCCTCATCCGTGATCGACAGGAGGCGCGGCGTGAACTCGGGAACCTTGCGGATCTTCTCGGTCAGGGCCAGGATGCGGTTGCTGGCGAACCCCAGCTCCTGGATCTTCTCCCACATCTCCTGCTCGAGTCGTTTGTGGCTGGACAGGTCGCGCACCGCGCCGATCACCACGTCGCGGCCGTCCATGACCATCTTCTTGACCGAGACTTCGACCGGCTTCTTCTGGCCGTCCTTGCAGATCACCTTGAGGTCGTACCGCTCCGACGGCGTCGCGCGCCGCGCCTCGCGTTTCTTCTGGAAGGTCGTCTGCGACTCGTGCGCGACCAGCTTCTGCGCGGTGATGAGGCCCCCGAGCAGCTCGTCGCGCGAGTAGCCGGAGAGCCGCTCAAAGCTCGGGTTCACCTCGAGGAAGCGCTGCGACTCCAGGTCGAGCACGTACTGCGCGTCGTTCGAGTGCTCGAACAGCGCGCGGTACGTATCGGTCTGTGACAGGTCGACGGCCTCCGGCTGCGGCCGTGCCGCCTCGCGGGCGCGCACCGCCGTGGCCAGCCACTTGTCCGGGAGCGGCACCCCGTCGATCTCGACCCGCGCGTCGAGCATGATCGTGTCGATGTGCACGGGCACGGCGACGACGCCGCCCATCGCGGCGTTGTTCCCGAGCGCGATGTGCGCCGTGCCGATCGCCTTCTCGTCCTCGATCACGTTGCCGACGATCTCCGCGTGCGGGTTCATGCCGATCCCGAACTCCGCCAGGTTGAAGGCCAGCTCGCCGTGGCGCCGCAGCAGAGTGTCGAGCCCTCGCTCGCCGACCTCCACCGCGCGCCCTTCCTCGAAGCGGATCTTCACGGCCGGATCGGAGAGGCCCAGGCCCGCGATGCTTCCGTCGATCACCGCCACGCCGCGCGCCGTGCCCTCGAGCGGGGCGAGGCAGACCTCGCCGCACGGGAGATTCCCGAACGCGCCCGCCGACCGCAGGTTGCCCGCATCGCGGTACACGGTGCGGTTCCCGAGGGTGAACTGCAGGTCCGTGCCGCCGGGCGACGTGATGCGGACCTTGTGCGGCCCCTCGAGCAGCCGCGCCAGCTCCTCGCAACGGGCCTGCAGGTCGTCGTAGTCGATCATCAGGAGGTGCTCGAGCCGTTCCGCGTCCACCCCGGGCATGCTCGCGATGCGCGCCCGGTGCTTCTCGCACGCGTCGCGGCGGGCCTTCGTGTGCGTGAGGGAAGTCGAGGTCAGGAGGACCGCGATCGAGCAGTGCTTGAGCGCCTCCACGACGGTGGGGCTCGGCTCCTGGGCGTGGTTCGCGCGGGGTGTCATCGAAACGAGCGTCGCATCCATCCCCAGCGCCACCGCGGCGTGGTGAAAGTCCGCCGCGACGCGCTCCATCGTGGTGTCGGTCACGACGAGCACGGTCTCGCCCTCGCGGTAGCCCAGGCACTTGCGAAGGACGACGTCGGCGACGCGCTTGTCCATTGGGTCGGGACGCCCGGACGGTGGGCGGGCGGCCCGCCACCCATCGGGCCTCTCCATTATAACCGCGCCTTCCGATATATAGATGAAGGGACGTTCCAATGCCGATCCCAGGAATGGATGCGCTGGTCGACCGCCTTGTCAGCTCGCGCGCGGCCAATCCCGCCCCGATCGAGTCGCGGGAGGACCTGGTGGAGCTGATCGAGGACATGGACCTGCTCTACTGGAACGAGGTGGAGCTCGTCCTGGCGGAGGCGGCCCGGCGCGGCGAGCACAGGCTCGAATTCGGCAAGAACGACCGGCTGCTCCTGGACGCTGGCGTCGTCGACCCCCGCCTCCTGGAGGGAGGGGCGACGACCCGCGTGGCGCTCCTCAAGGAGCTGTACTCCCCGCGCGAGCCGCTCACGCCGTACTTCACGGAGTGGCTGGACGCGCGCTACCGCCGCTTCGTCGAGACGGGCGGCACCGAGGAGGAGGGCGGCGCGCGCGATGTCCCGATCGCCGAACTCCGCCAGGCCGCGTACGAACAGCTCGCGCCGCTCGTCCAGGGCCTGGCCGGATTCCCCGCGCAGGCCGCGGAGATGCTGGTGTCCGGCCGGCTCGATGCGGCGATCGCGGAGCTCACCCGGTCGCTCGCCGAGAAGGTG
>Ga0187893_10004725_pt1 | contig 25520 bp, 22 predicted proteins | sample MA1701074metaG_FD_139574 | JGI IMG/M metagenome (GOLD analysis project Ga0187893, IMG submission 139574) | White microbial mat communities from a basaltic lava cave in the Kipuka Kanohina Cave System on the Island of Hawaii, USA - MA170107-4 metaG ... | reverse complement strand
GTACGGCGCCTTCGTGGACCTGGGCGGCATCGACGGCCTGCTCCACATCACCGACATGTCCTGGGGCCGCGTCAACCACCCGAGCGAGGTGGTGAACGTCGGCGACGAGGTCAAGGTCGTGGTGCTGAAGTTCGACCGCGACAGCGAGCGCGTCAGCCTGGGCTACAAGCAGCTCAAGATCGATCCCTGGAGCACCGCCTCCATCCGTTACCCCGTGGGGGCACGGGTCAAGGGCAAGGTGGTGAGCCTCACCGACTACGGCGCCTTCGTGGAGCTGGAGGAGGGCGTCGAGGGACTGATCCACGTCTCCGAGATGTCCTGGTCCAAGAAGGTCAAGCATCCGTCCAAGCTCCTCAACGTGAGCCAGGAGGTCGAGTGCGCCGTATTGGGCATCGACCAGGAGGCGCACCGCATCAGCCTGGGCCTGAAGCAGACCGAGTCGAATCCCTGGGAGCAGCTGGCCGAGAAATACCCGGTGGGCTCGCGTATCAAGGGCAAGGTCCGCAACCTCACGGAGTTCGGCGCCTTCGTGGAGGTGGAGGAGGGCATCGACGGGCTGATCCACATCTCCGACCTGTCCTGGACCAAGCGCGTCAAGCACCCCTCCGAGATCCTGAAGAAGGGCGACACGGTCGAGGCCGTGGTCCTGAACATCGACGCCGACAACCAGCGCCTGAGCCTGGGCCTGAAGCAACTCGCCACCGACATCTGGGACGAGTTCTTCGCCCACCACAAAGCCGGCGACATCGTCGAGGGCAAGATCGTGCGCATGACCAACTTCGGGGCCTTCGTGGAGCTGGCCGAGGGCATCGAGGGTCTGGTGCACGTCTCCGAGCTGGACGAGAAGCGCATCGAGAGGCCCGAGGAGCACTTCAAGCCCGGCGACGTGTTCCCCATGAAGATCATCAAGGTCAGCGAGGGCGAGCGGAAGATCGGACTCTCGATCCGCGCGGTGAAACACGACGAGGTCGCCCGCGACCTGCAGAGTTACCGCGAGAAGTCCGGCGAGGGCACGTCTACGCTGGGCGACGCGTTCCGGGCCGCCAAGGTCGCCAAGGAGACGAAGGAGTAGAGGTCGGCGATGACCAAGGCCGAGCTGGTGGAGGAGGTCGCGAAGGTTTCCGAGCTCACCCGCAAGCACAGCGAGGTCATCGTCGACGCGGTCTTCACCTCGATCCTGGACGCGCTCCAGAAGGGCGACAAGATCGAGCTGCGCGGGTTCGGCAGCTTCCGGATCCGTCGCCGGGACAGTCGCAAGGGCCGCAACCCCAAGACCGGGGCCGGGGTGGTCGTCCCCGCCAAGAAGGTCCCGCACTTCAAGCCCGGCAAGGAGCTCCGGGAACTCATCAACCGGCGCTGATGCCGGGCGACGGCTCATTTTTCCAGGGCGACCCCCGCAGCTCGCGTTTCGTGGCTGGCGGGTTGCCGGAGGCCGAGGCGCTTTTCGGCTCGCCGTTGCCGGTGCTGCCGCCGGCCGAGTTCGAGGAGGGTCGGCCCGCCTACTTCGTCCACAACCATCCACGTCTCGGGACCCTGCTGCAGCGCCATCTCACGGGCCTGCTGGCCCAGATCGGCGTGGAGTTGCCCCAGCTCGCTTCGCGTGGCCGGGACGCCTTCGAGCGCGACCAGGCGGAATACGAAGCGGCGCTGCTGCGCATCCTGGTGGCGGCGCGCCGGGCAGACCGGCGCCTGGGCCTGCTCAACCTGTTCTGGCTCGCGCACTCCCGGGAGGCGGTCCTGGTCCTGAAGGAGCTCGAGCTCAAGACCCAGGGGGTGCGCAAGCTCAAGTACTCGATGCACCCGCTGCTGTCCTCCTTCTTCCGGCGCCTCGACCAGGGTTGTCGCAGGGAGTTCGAGAAGGAGGCGGGGGAGCACGCCGCCCTGCTGGCCGGGGTTCGGGAGAACCCGTCCCTGGTCGAGGCGGTGGTCGAGGACGGCTTCGCCTTCACCGAGGCCTCGATCCAGGGCTTCGACTTCAACCAGTTCCTGGCCGCCAACAAGCGGTATCGGATCGCCGCCGACGTGTTCTTCGAGATCTACCAGATCCTGCTGCGGGACACCGAGCGGCGCATCCGGGAGCACGACCGCGGCTTGCTCCAGCGGATCCAGCGACACATGCCGCGACTCCGCAGGGAGCTCTGGACCACGCAGCCGGGCATCGTCAAGATCATGATGAACGGCCACGTGATGACCTACCTGTTCGCCGACGCCTGGAACGTGGGCAGCCGCCTGCTGGCGGCCGGCAAGCTGCAGGCCGAGGCCCAGCGGCGCAAGCCGGCCGAGGTGCTGGACGCGTTCCTGGAGGTGATCGCGGGCGTGAAGCGCTTCGAGATCCTGGCCGGCATCCGCGACCGCATGTTCCTGCTCGAGGACAAGGACCTCGACGAGTCGGCACGCCTCAGCCGACGGGTCTACGAGTTCTCCGAGTCCACCGCGGTGCTCAACAACGCCGTCAACTCCACCGTCTTGTTCCTGGACCTGCGCGGCTTCACCAAGACCTCCGAGGGGCAGATCTCGGAGCGCGACCTGACCCGGGAGTTGTACACGGTGTTCGACGCCTTCGTGCCCCACGTGCGGCGCTTCGGCGGCACCATCGACAAGTTCCTCGGGGACGGCATCATGATGACCTTCGGCACCCTGCACGCGGATCCCCTCGACCCGCTCAACGCGCTGCGGGTGGCGATCCTGTGCCAGGAGACGCTGCGCACGCTGCGCGAGGCGGGCCGCACCGTGTTCAAGATGGGGATCGCCATCCATTACGGCCGCGTGTACCTGGCTCGCTTCCTGCAGGACGAGGAGTCCACGCAGCAGACCGTGATCGGACGCAACGTGAACCTGGCCGGACGTCTGTCGTCGGCGGCCAAGAAGCCGATGGACGAGGACGAGGACGCGCCGAGCCTGAAGCCGGGACCGGCCTTCCCGGCGCCGCGGCCCTCGGGCCTGCAGATGGTGGTGGACCGGACCGGAACGCTCTTCAACGAAGGCATCGCGATCTCCCGGGACACCCTGGTGCAGCTCGAGGCCCAGTTGCCGCTGGTGCACCGGCAGGAAGGTCAGGCGGCGGTCCTCGAGTACTTCGACGAGTCGATCGGGCGCCGGATCCTGATCCGCTACGCGGGTGATGCGAAGTTCAAGGGCGTGCGCTCGAGTTTCCCCGTCTACGAAGTCGATTACGAGGTCTGATGTGGACGTGCTGCGATCCCCGTGGAGGCTGGCCTACGTGACGAGCGCCGCGCAGCAGGCGGGCTGCGTGTTGTGCCGCGCCCTCGAGACGGCCGGGGAGGCCCGGAGCCTGGTGGTCCACACCGGTCCGCTCTGCTTCGTCCTGATGAACCTGTACCCCTACAACGCGGGGCACCTCATGATCTCGCCGCGACGCCACGTCGCTCGGCTCCAGGACGCGAGTTCAGAGGAGCTGCAGGAGCTGATGCTGCTGGCCCAGCGTGCGGAGGTGGTCCTGGGCGAGACCCACCGCCCGGAGGGCCTGAATGTGGGGATCAACCTCGGCCGCACGGCCGGGGCCGGCGTCGAGGGGCACCTGCACCTCCACGTGGTGCCGCGCTGGAACGGGGACACCAACTTCATGACCGTGACCGGCGAGACGCGGGTGATCCCCGAGGACCCCGTGGCGACGGCGCAGCGGCTGCGCCCGCTGTTCGCGAAGTGAGGCTCCTGTCCGTCCTGATTGCGTTCTCGGCGGCGTTCCCGGCCTGGGGCCAGGGGCCGGCGCGGGAGACCTCGGTCGTGACGACGCTCATGATCTTCGCGGGCACCGGCCGCGGCCTGTTCCGCTCCCGCGACTGGGGCTCGAGTTTCGAGCCGGTCGTGGGCCGCAGCCCCGGCGACAGGCTGGAGCGGACCGGAGGTGTCGGCTGCATCGTACCGGTCGGGCCGCCGGTGCTGCTGGGCGCGGACTCCGGCCTCTACTACTCGCCCGACTTTGGCGAGACCTGGAAGCGCCTGGCCGAGAGCGGGCCCTGCGAGGCCCTGCTCGGCTCGCGGTACCCGCTCGCCGACCCGAGCGTGTTCCTGGGCACCCCTGTCGGTCTGCTGCGCTCGGTCCAGGATCCGTTCCTGCCCGCGGACGCGCCCCGGGTCTTCGCCGGTACCGGCGTCGAGGGCCGCGTGTTCCGGATCGATTGGCCGGGCCCCGAACTCTTCGTCGCGACCAGCCAGGGCCTGTACGTCTCCAGAGATGCCGCGACGTCCGTGGCTCGGGTCGGAATCGACGGGCCCGCGCCGCTGCCGGAGGGCGAGGTGACGGCCCTCGCCGTCTCCGTGTTTTTCGCGGTGGACCCGGCTCTCGTGGTGGCGGTGGGTGGGCTGGGGTTGTTTCGCTCCGGTGACGGGGGCGGGCGCTGGGCGCCAGCGGGTCTCGCCGGTCGCCGCGTGAACGAACTCACCTGGCTCGGCCCTTTCCTGTACGCCGCCACGGACGCGGGGCTCTTCCGCACCGAGGACCTGGGACGGAACTGGGTCGGCCTCAACGACGGTCTCGAAGGCAGGGCGGCCACGCGCCTGCTCTTCCCGCTGGCGCCGGCCTCGGGAGCGGAAGCGTTCCTCGGGACCGACCGCGGCATTTTCTGGACGGGGGACGGCGGGTTGCACTGGCGCGGCCTGGGCGGCAGCCTGAGCGGCGACCGGATCCAGGTGCTGGCCACCTTCCCCGCGCCGGATCCAGTGCGGAAGAAGCGGCGGTGAGGCCAACGCCGGGGCTGGATCACCGGACCCGCCGGCCTGGCCCGGCGCCTTCTCAGCGCGGACGGGGTGCTCGCCGCCCTCTGGGGTGCTCCTCCCGCCATTTCTCGAAAGCCGCGCGGTAGTCGGCCCCGAGGCCCGAAGTCCGGGCCTTGAGATCGGCCGCGGCCTGCCGGGCCCCGATCAGGTCACCCTCGGCCAGGCGATCGGTCAGGGCCTGCAGCGTGGCCTGTGCCTCCATCACGCGGGGCGCCACGGCCTCGAAAGCCGCTTCGGGGACGCGGGCCTTACGCGCCTCCTCCCTGACGGCCTCGATCTCGTCGAGGGCCGCCTGCGCCTCGGCCTGGGTGGTCTCGGCCGCGCTCTTGATGAGCACCTTGGCCGACGGCACGGCGGCGCTTGCGGTCCGCGCGCGCTCCGCGGCGTCCAGGGCGGACGACAACGCGCCCCGGTAGTCCTTGCGCTCGACCTTCTCCCGTGCGGCCTGGAGCGCCGCCTCGGCTTCCTTGAAGCGCTCGGCGGCGTAGACGTCCGCGCCGTCGCTGCGGGCGGCGCCGATTGCGGCCTCGGCGGCGCCGAGCTCGCGTGTGGGGGGCTGGTCGCAGGCCAGCAACGAGCCGGCCAGAAGCAGCGGCAGGATCCGTCGTCGCTTCATGGGCGCGGGGATGCTATGCGCCGGCTCCGGGCCTTGTCAACGGTCTGCCGGGGCGCGCGGCCGCGCCAGGTACAACGCCGCCGCCAGCAACCCTGCGTCGGCCACCAGCAGCTGTGCTCCCGCCCGGCGGCCCTGTTCCGTGACACTGAAGCAGCCGCAGTTCTCGATGTCGATGCCGCGTGCCAGCGCCGCGCCCACCGCGACCAGGAACACGGCCAGCATCAACGCGCTGAGTGCGGCCGCCTCGCGCCGCCAGAAGCCGCTGGCGAGCAGCAGGCCGGCCAACAGCTCGACCCAGGGCAGGGTCACGGCCAGCAGGTTGGCCGGCAGGGGGCCGATCACACGGCTCGGCCCGATCAGCTGGTAGTGGTAGACGATGCGGGCGAAGGCGGCGGGGTCGAGGATCTTGTCGAAGCTCGCGTAGATGAAGACCGCGCCCAGGGGCAGGGCCAGCAGCCACTCCGCGAGCGTGCCCGAGAGCCGGATCAAGGCCGCGGGCCTTCCTGGATCGGATAACCCGCGTCCTGCCAGGCCGGCCAGCCCTCCTCGAGGATCGCCGCGGGGATCCCGTGTTGCTTGAGCTTGCGCGAGAGGTTGTGGCTGGCCTCACAGCCGAAGCCGGCACAATACACGAGCACGTCGGAGCTGGCGCGCAGCCGCGTCTCGATCGCCGCGAAGGCGGCCTCGAAGTCGTCCTCGGGCAGCGGCAAGGCGCCGGGGATGTGCTGCATGTTGTAGAAGTCGATGGGCCTCGCGTCCACGGCCAGTGCCCCCTTCTCGATTCGCGCCCGGGCTTCGGCGACCGGCACGACCTCGTCGCCCTCCTTCACCATCACGTTGCGGCCGAGGGCGAGGCCGCGGCCCGAAACCGCGTTCCAGGCCAGACCCAGGCCCGCCGCCAGCAACCCGATGGCACAAACGCGGCCCGCGAAGCGAAAGCGCATGATCTATGCTAACTTACGCTGGCCGCGGATCACGCTGCTCCTCCCGCGAAACATGTCTGCCATCACCTCGGACGCCCTGGTGCTTCGCTCGTACAGACTGGGCGAGACCAGCAAGATCGTCGTGCTGCTGACCCGCGAGCGCGGCAAGTTGCGGGCCGTCGCCAAGGGCGCGCGCAGCGGCCGCAGCCGCTATCAGTCGGCCCTGGAGCCGCTCAGCGAGGTGCGCGCGGCGTTCCATGGCCGTCAGGGCGCCGAACTCTATCGGCTGGGCGGCTGCGAGCTCCTGCGCTCGGCGTTCCCCGCGGGCGGGCGTGGCCTGGAGACGGCCCTTTCGTTGTCGTACTTCGCAGAGTTGATCGACGCCTTCGCCCAGGAGGGCGAGGCCGAGGACGCGGTGTACCGGCTGGCCGTCGCCGTCGTGCGCGCCGCAGAAGAGGGCCGGGACATCGCGGCCCTCGGCCGTTATCTGGAGGCCTGGCTGCTGCGGCTCGCCGGCATCTACCCGCCCCTCGAGCGCTGCGCCGCCTGCGAGGGGCCATTGCCGCGGGCCCCACTCGTCTACGACGAGGCCGCCTACGGCTTCGTATGTGAGGCCTGCGGCCCCGCCAGCGGGCCTGTCCTGGGCCGGGAGGCGCGAGCCTTCCTCGAGCACGTTTTGGCCGTGGCGCCTTCGGCCCTGGAGCCGCTGCCCCTGGAGGCGGGAGGGCTGGAGGGCTTCCACCAGCGTCTCATCCGCCGGCACCTGGAGCGCGAGTTGCGCTCTCCGCGAGTATTGCGCGACGTCGGGAGAAACGCCTCGTGACCCTGCAGGAGATCGTGTTCGCCCTGGAGGCTTATTGGTCCGAGCGGGGTTGCCTGATTCACCAACCCTGGGACTCCGAGGTCGGCGCGGGCACGATGCACCCCGAGACCTTCCTGCGCGTCTTGGGTCCCGAGCCCTGGAGGGTCGCGTACGTGCAGCCGTCACGCCGTCCGGCGGACGGCCGCTACGGGGACAACCCGAACCGGCTCTACAAACACGAGCAGTTCCAAGTGATCCTGAAGCCGGCCCCGGCCGACGTCCAGGACGAATATCTCGGCAGCCTGGTGGCCCTCGGCATCGACCCGGCGGCCCACGACGTGCGGTTCGAGGAGGACAACTGGGAGTCGCCGACCCTGGGGGCCTGGGGCATCGGCTGGCAGGTGCTGCTCGACGGCCAGGAGATCACCCAGTTCACGTACTTCCAGCAGGCCGGGGGCATCGACCTGGTGCCGATCTCCGCCGAGCTCACCTACGGCCTGGAGCGCATCGCGATGTACCTGCAGGACGTGGACGACGTCTACGCGCTGCGCTGGTCGAAGGACCGGCTGTACGCGGAGGTGCGCCACGAGGAGGAGTACCAGCTCTCCCGCTACTCCTTCGAGCTGGCGGACGTCGAGCTCCACCGCAGGTTGTTCGAGAGCTACCTGGCGGAGGGTTGGCGCACCCTGGGCGCGCCCGGCGGGCGCAGCGTGCTCGCCGCCTACGACTGGTGCTTGAAGAGCTCCCACGCCTTCAACGTCCTCGACGCCCGCGGCGCGATCTCCGTGAGCCAGCGCGCCGCGATGATCCTGGGCATCCGCAAGCTGGCCTGCGCCGTCGCCGCGGCGCACGTGGCGCCGCGCGAAGCGGCGCCACCCGAGGCCGCGCATGGCTGAGTTCCTGCTGGAGATCGGCTGCGAGGAGATTCCGGCCTCTTGGCTGCCGGGCGTCGCCGAGCAGCTGAAGGCGCGTTTCCTGGAGCTCGCGCGCAAGGAGCCGCTGCCCGCCTCGGATCTGCGCTGCTCGTGGACGCCGCGGCGGCTGGTGCTGGTTGCGGAGGTCCCGAGCGCACTGGCGGAGCGCGAGGAGACGACCTTCGGCCCGGCTCTCCAGGCCGCGAAAGACTCCGGCGGCGCATGGACGAAAGCAGCGACGGGCTTCGCAAAAAAACTCGGCCGCGCACCCGAAACCCTCGAGGCGCGGAAAAAGCCGGGCAGCGAGGGGCTCTACCTCAGCGAGACGCGGACGATCCCGGGGCGCCCGTCGAGGGAGGTGCTCGCGGGCCTGATCGCTCCGCTGTTGCGGTCGCTGGCGTTCCCCAAGCGCATGAGCTGGGACGCCTGGCTCGACGACGGCAAGGGTGGTTTCCCCTTCGGCCGGCCGATCCGCTGGATCGTGGCCCTGGTGGATGGCCAGCGGGTTCCCTTCACGATCTACACGCAGGCGGGCGGCTCCAGGGGCGAAGCGATCGTGGAGAGCGGGGCCGCGACCCGGGGCCACCGCTTCCTCCCCAGGGAGGCCGCCGGCCAGCCGATCGCGGTCGCATCCTTCGCGGAGCTGAAGGAGAAGCTCCGGGCCCGATGCGTGATGCTCGATCCCGAGGAGCGAGCGGAGAAGATCCGCGCGGCGCTCCCCGCGGGCCACCCGCTGCTGGAGGAGTGGCGCGACCTCGTGGAGTTCCCGACGCTGGTGTTCGGCGCGATCCCCCCGGAGTTCCAGGCCTTGCCCCGCGAGGTGCTGGAGACCGTGCTCGTCCACCACCAGAAGTACGTGCCCCTGACGTCGGGCGCCACGGTCGCGCGTTTCGCGGCCGTCACCAACGGCGACGGCACGGGCACCGCGGCGATCGTCCGGGGCATGGAGCGCGTGGTGGTCGCGCGGCTACGGGACGGCCGCTTCTTTTACGAGGAGGACCGCAAGCGGTCCCTGGCGGACCGCGTCGCGGACCTGACCGGCGTCACGTTCCACCAGAAACTCGGCAGCTACGCCCAGAAGGCCGAGCGTATGGTGCGTCTCGTGAACCTGATGGGCGCCGAGATGGGTCTTCTGACCAAACCCGAACACGAGGCCGCCCGCGAGGCGGCGCGGCTCGCAAAGGCCGACCTCACGACGCTGATGGTCCGGGAGTTCCCGGAGCTGCAGGGGATCATGGGGGGCATCTACCTGCGCGCCGAAGGCGGGCGCTGGGAGAGCGTCGCGAACGCGGTTCGCTGGCACTACCATCCGCTCTCGATCGAGGAGGGCAGCGCGCCCGCGAAGGCGTTGACCGGCGGTGAGGCCACGGTTTTCGGCGCGGTCTCGATCGCAGACAAACTCGACACCCTGGCCGGCTACTTCGGCCTGGGCCTGATGCCCACGGGCAGCAGCGACCCCTACGGGCTGCGGCGCGGCGCCCAGGGCGTGATCCGGGTGTTGCTCGACTTCTGGAGCGCCGCCGAGGCCGAGGAGCGGCCGAGCCTGCGCCGGCTCGCTGCCGCTGCCGTCGCCGGATACCAGGGCGCCCTGCCGCGAACCGGCACCGAGGTGGCGTCGGAGCTGGAGGCGTTCCTGCTCGAGCGCCTGCGTTACCTCCTGGTCGCGCGCGGTTATCCGGCCGACGAGGTGGACGCCGCGTTGGGGGCTCGCGAGCCGGATGCGCTGGACGACCCCCACGAGGCCTGGCTGCGCCTCAAGGCGCTCCACCGCGTACGGGCCGAGGCCGGGGCCGATTTCGAGGCCCTGGCCGTCGCCTTCAAGCGTGCCCGCAACATCCTGGGGGAGCGCCGCGAGGGCCGGTCGGATCCGGCGTTGTTCCGGGAGGACGCCGAACGCGCCCTGGACGGCGTGGTGGCCGGGCTCCAGAGCCAGGACGGCGGCTACGAATCGCGGCTGCGGGCGCTGGCTTCGCTGCGGGCGCCCGTCGACCGCTTCTTCGCCGACGTGCTGGTGATGGCCGAGGACCCCAAGCTGCGCGAGAACCGGCTCGCGCTCCTGGCCCGGACGTTGTCCCTCTTCTATCGCATCGCCGACATCTCGAAACTCGGAGGCCAAGCGTGACTCAGTACGTCTACTTCTTCGGCGACGGCAAGGCCGACGGCCACAAGGACATGAAGGACCTGCTCGGGGGCAAGGGCGCCGGGCTGGCCGAGATGACCAACGCCGGGCTGCCGGTGCCGCCGGGCTTCACGATCTCCACCCGGGCCTGCAACCTGTTCCAGGAGAGCGGCGGCAGGCTGACGCCCGAGATCGAGGCCGAGACCGAACGCAGCCTGGCGCGCCTCGAAGCCCTGATGGGCAAGACCCTCGGGGCGGCCGCGGACCCGCTGCTGGTGTCCGTGCGCTCGGGCGCCAAGTTCTCGATGCCCGGCATGATGGACACGATCCTGAACCTGGGCCTGAACGACGAGTCGGTCTTGGGCTTGAAGGCCAAGACCGGCAACGGTCGCTTCGCCAAGGACAGCTACCGGCGCTTCATCCAGATGTACGGCAACGTGGTGCTCGGCATCGACAAGGACCGCTTCGAGCAGGCCCTGGGCGCGGTGAAGAAGCAGAGCCGCGTCACGGCCGACGTGGACCTGGTCGAGCCGGCCCTCGACGAGGTCATCGAGCGGTACAAGGAGGTGGTGCGGAGCGAAACCCGCACCGCCTTCCCCCAGGATCCCCGGGAACAGCTCCAGGGCGCCCGTGACGCCGTGTTCCGGTCCTGGCACAATCCGCGCGCGGTCACCTACCGCAAACTCAACGACATCCCCCACGACCTCGGCACCGCCGTCAACGTGCAGTCGATGGTTTTCGGCAACATGGGCATGAGCTCGGCCACCGGCGTCGGCTTCACGCGCAACCCCTCCACCGGCGCCAAGGAGTTCTACGGCGAGTTCCTGGAGAACGCCCAGGGCGAGGACGTGGTGGCGGGGATCCGGACGCCGCGGCCGATCTCGCAGCTGCAGCAGCTGATGCCCGAGGCGTACCGCCAGCTGCGCGAGATCACCACCCGCCTGGAGCGCCACTACAAGGACGTGCAGGACTTCGAGTTCACGATCCAGGAGAACGCGCTGTACATGCTCCAGACGCGCAACGGCAAGCGCACGGGCCTGGCCGCGGTCAACATCGCCGTGGACCTGGCCGAGGAAGGGATCCTCACCAGGCGCGAGGCCCTGATGAAGGTCGAGCCGCAAGCCCTGGACCAGCTCCTGCACCCGGTGTTCGAACCAAAAGAGCGCGCCCGTGCCGAGGTCGCGGCCAAGGGCCTGCCCGCCTCGCCCGGGGCCGCGACCGGCGCGGTGGTGTTCACCGCCGACGACGCGGTCGTGTGGTCGCAAAAAGGCCGGCGCGTGCTCCTGGTGCGGATGGAGACGGTGCCGGACGACATCCACGGCATGAGCGTGGCGCAGGGCATCCTGACCGCCACCGGCGGCATGACCTCCCATGCCGCGGTGGTGGGGCGCCAGATGGGCAAGCCCTCGGTGGTCGGCTGCGGGGCCCTGGAGATCGACGCGAAGAGCAAGACGCTGCGGGTCGGCAAACGGGTCCTGAAGGAGGGTGACAACCTCTCCCTGGACGGCGCCACCGGCGACGTGATGTTCGGCGCGTTGTCCACGAGCCCCTCCGAGGTGTTGCAGGTCGTGGAGGGCAAGCTGGCCCCCGCGAAGTCAGCCCTGTACCAGAAGTTCGCCAAGCTGCTGCAGTGGGCCGACGAGACCAAGCGCCTCGGCGTCCGCGCCAACGCCGACATCCCGCGCGACGCGCGGATCGCCTTCGCCTTCGGGGCGCGCGGCATCGGGCTGTGCCGCACCGAGCACATGTTTTTCGCCGAGGACCGTCTGCCCCACGTGGTGGCGATGATCCTGTCCGCCGCTCGGGGGCAAGGCGGCCTCGACACGCTGCGCCGCCTGGGAGCGCGACTCGTGGAGGCCAGGGGAGCCCAGGCCAAGGAGACCCGGCGGGAGATCGCCCGCGTCAAGAAGGAGCAGGGCAGGGCGATCGCCGCCTACCGTGGCGCGCTCAAGAAGCTGCTGCCGATGCAGCGTGCGGACTTCGCGGGCCTGTTCAGGGAGATGCAGGGCAATCCCGTCACGATCCGCACCCTCGACCCGCCGCTCCACGAGTTCCTGCCCAAACGCGAGGAGCTGATGGTGGAGATCGCGACCCTGAAGGCACGGCGGGCCAAGCAGAACGCGCGCCGCATCGCCGCCAGGGAGAAGCTGCTGCGGGCCGTCGAGGAGCTCCACGAATTCAACCCCATGCTCGGCCACCGCGGCTGCCGCCTCGGCATCACCTACCCCGAGGTCACGCGGATGCAGGCCCGGGCGATCTTCGAGGCCGCGCTGCAGGTGGCGAAGAAGGGCACCCCCGTGAAGCCGGAGATCATGATCCCGCTGGTGGGACACGTGGATGAGCTGAAACGCCAGAAACAGATCGTCCTCGAGGAGGCGCAGGCCGTGCTGGGGCCGGGGGCGCATGGCGTCGAGTACCAGGTGGGGACCATGATCGAGGTGCCTCGCGGGGCACTCACGGCCGACGAGATCGCCAAGGAAGCGGAGTTTTTCTCCTTCGGCACCAACGACCTCACCCAGATGGGTTTCGGCCTGTCCCGGGACGACGCCGGACGGTTCCTGGCCCACTACATCGAGCACGGGCTGCTGGAGAAGGACCCCTTCGTGACCATCGACGTTGGTGGTGTCGGCCAGCTGGTGGAGATCGGAGTGCAGAAGGGCCGGGCGGCGAAACCCAACCTCAAGATCGGCGTCTGCGGCGAGCACGGGGGCGATCCGGCCTCGGTCCGCTTTTTCCACGAGGCGGGCCTCGACTACGTGTCGGCCTCGCCCTACCGGGTACCGATCGCGCGTCTCGCCGCCGCACAGGCGCAGCTCGAGAGACCCGTCGGCGACTGAGCGGGAGCTGAAAACCACGAGAGGCACAGCGACACGGAGGAGATGAGGTTGAGCAACGACGCCAGGCACCGGCGCCGGTCCTCTGTGCCTCCGTGTCTCTGTGGTTGCCGTTGCGGAGCAGCGGGATGCTGACCTACTTCCGGTGCGCCGGCGGCCGGATCGAGCAGGTCCAGGAGTTCCGACCCGACGAGGTGTCGCAACACCCCGAGGCGTACCACTGGATCGACCTCGAGGACCCGTCGGTGAAAGAGGCCCAGATCCTCGAGGACCCCTTCCATTTCCACCCCCTGGCGATCGAGGACTGCCTGTCGGAGGTCCACCACCCGAAGGTGGACGACTACGAGGACTACGCCTTCATCATCGTACACGGCATCCGCTTCGACGCGCCCACCGACCAGTTCATCACCCGCGAGCTGGACATCTTCCTGGGCCGGAACTACCTGATCACGCACCACCGGGGCGCGATGCGCTCGATCACCGCGGCCCGGGAGCAGTGCGGCAAGAACCTGCAGGCGGCGATGCCGAAGGGCGTGGACTTCCTGTTGCACCAGATCCTGGACCAGATGTTCGAGCACTACTTCCCCAACTTGGACGCGATCGAGGACAAGATCCAGCTGGTCCAGGTCGAGGTGTTCGAGAAGCCGACCCGCGAGACCCTGGACCGGATCTTCGTGCTGAAGCGCGACGCCATGTTGCTGCGGCGCATCTGCACCCCGCAGCGCGAGATCATCCACCGGCTGTCCCGGGGCGAGTTCCGGGCCATCAGCCCCAAGGCCGCGATCTACTTCCGGGACATCTACGACAACCTGTACCGGATCATGGATGCCTCCTACGCCTACCAGGACATGATCCAGGGCACCCTGGACGCCTACCTGACCGCGGTCAGCAACCGCCTCAACGAGACCATGAAGCGGCTGACGGTGATCGGCGCCATCTTCGCCGCCCTCACGGTGTTGACCGGCATCTACGGCATGAACTTCCACAACATGCCGGAGCTGAGCTGGCGTTACGGGTACCTGATGGTGTGGGTCCTGATGGCCCTGATCAGCGGCTTCCTGCTCTGGTGGTTCAAGAAGAAGGAGTGGATCTGAGCTGGGCCTGATCGAACGGCTTGCCGACGACCTCGTCAACAAGATCGCCGCGGGCGAGGTGGTGGAGCGCCCCGCCTCGGTGGTCAAGGAGCTGGTCGAGAACGCCCTCGACGCCGGCGCAGCGAACATCGCCGTCGAGATCGAGGGCGGCGGCCGGGCTCTGGTCCGCGTCCGCGACGACGGCGCGGGAATGGACCGCGCCGACGCGGAGCTGGCGGTGGAACGCCACGCCACCTCGAAGCTGCGGCGGCTGCAGGACCTGCAGTCCCTCGCCAGCCACGGCTTCAGGGGCGAGGCCTTGCCCTCCATCGCCAGCGTGTCGCAGCTGCTGATCCGGACGCGTTGCGAGCCGGATGTGGCGGGAACCGAGGTCGAGGTGCGCCACGGCCGGCGTGTGGGGGTGAAGGACGTCGGCCACCCGCGCGGGGCCACGGTCGAGGTGCGGGACCTGTTCGGGGCGGTGCCGGCGCGCCGCAAGTTCCTGCGGTCGGACGCCACCGAGACCGGCCACGTGGCCGAGGTGATCACGCTGCTGGCGCTGGCGCGCCCCGGCGTCGGCTTCGCGCTGCGGGCGGGCGGACGCTCGGTGATCGAGGCCCCGCCGGTGGGCACTCGGCGCGAACGGCTGCACCAGCTGCTGGGCGGGGCGGCGCTGAGCGAGCTGCTCCCCGTGGACGGCGGGGAAGCCTGGTGCCACGTGACGGGCTTCGTCTCGCGGCCGGAGCGGGCCCAGGGCTCGCGTCCGGCGCTCCGGCTCTTCGTGAACCTGCGGCCCGTTCGGGACCGCGCCCTGACGAAAGCCATCGCCGAGGGTTATCGCGAGGCCGGGGTGCGCGAGGCGCGCCCCGAAGCCTTCCTGTTCCTGGAGGTGCCGCCGCACCTGGTGGACGTGAACGTGCACCCCGCCAAGACCGAGGTGCGCTTCGCCGATCCCCGGGTGGCGTTCGCGGCTGTGGCGAGCGCGGTGCGCGGTGCCTTGAGCGAGGGCGCACGCCCGACGCTGGTCGAGGAGCCGCGGGGCGGCCTGGATGCCGAAAGCCGGTCCTCGCGCGTCGCCGAGGCGGTGGCGTCGTACGCGGCGCGGCAACCGGAGCGAGCGCGAGAGTTCCCGAGAACGGCGCCCGGCGCCACGAGCGCCGGGTCCGCGCCCTCGCTGTTTCCGGCGGGCTCCCCGACCGTCCTCGGGCAACACCGGAACACCTACCTGGTGGCAAGCGACGGCGAGGAGCTGCTCCTGGTGGACCAGCACACGGCCCACGAGCGTGTCTGCTTCGAGGCCCTGATGGACCGGCTGGAGGCCCGCGACGCGGAGTCACAGCTCCTGCTCGCTCCGGTGGTGACGGCCTTCGAGCCGCGGCTGCTGCCGATGCTGGAGGAGCACGCGGAGACGCTGCGCGGCTTGGGCTTCGACGTGGAGCCCTTCGGAAGCGGCAGCGTGCGCCTGCGGGCGATGCCACCCCAGCTGGCTGGACGCGACCCGGGCGCGGCCCTGCAGGCCGTGCTGCGCGACCTGCTGGAGCGCGAGGCCTCGCAGTGGATCGTGAAGGACGCGCGCAGCCGGCTGGCGGCCACCCTCGCCTGCCACTCCGCCGTACGCGCTGGCCAGGCCCTGAAGCCAGAGGCGATGACGAGCATCCTGCGGGAGCTGCAGCGCACCCGGCACCCGACCTTGTGCCCCCACGGTCGCCCGACCAGCGTGCGCGTGCCACGCGAAGACCTGAGCCGCTGGTTCGGGCGCACGGGCTGGGGGCGCCAGTGAGGCCGCGGCTTCGAGCGCGCGGCGGCCCCTCCGCCTGGCCGTGGATCCGTTACGGGCTGGGCCGCGTGCTCCAGGTGGCGGGCCTGCTGATCACACTGGTCGCCGCCACGGCGTTTTTCGGGACGCCCAGCACGCTGGCGATGCTGCGGATGATGCTGGTCGGCGTGCTGTTCTTCGTTCCGGGCTGGCTGCTCGCACGAAAACGCCCCAGCAGCCGCTGAATCAGGCCCAACGCCTGGTCGCGGCGCGGAAGGCCTCGAGGAGCCTGCGCGTCACGGGTCCCGGGCACTGCTTGAGGCTCTGGCCGTCGACGCGGCGGATGGGCGCCACTTCCTTCAGGCTGCTGGTGAGGAAGGCCTCGTCGGCCTGGAACAGGTCCTCCGCCCGCAGGGTCGCCTCTCGCATCGGGACACCCACGTCGCGGGCGATCTCGAACAGGATCTCGCGGGTGATGCCGGCCAGTATGCCGGCCGACAGCGGCGGCGTGAGCACCTCGGCGTCGCAAACCAGGAACAGGTTGGAGCCGGCGCCTTCCGCGAGCTCTCCCGCCAGGTTGAGCAAAATCGCCTCCAGGGCGCCCTTCGACTGCGCCTCGCGGGTCGCGAGCAGGTTGTTGAGCAGGTTGCACGACTTGATCGCGGGATCCAGGGCCTCGGGATGGTTGCGGCGCACGGAGACCAGGGACACGACGACGCCCTCGGCGTAGGCCGACTCCGGCAGCGGCTCGTACGGCTTCACGACCATCGCGATCGTGGGACCGCTGATGCGCTCGAAGTGGTACGAGATGTCGCCCGTCCCGCGCGACACGATCAGGCGGATGTACGACTCGGGGTTCTGCGCTCGTTCCAGCAGCGCGTGCAGGCGCTCCGCCAGCTGGGCGTCGGGCTCGGGGATGGTCACGCCGATGCGGCCCGCCGAGGCACGCAGCCGACGCAGGTGGCGCTCCAGGGCGAAGGGCCTGCCGCCGTACGTGCGCAGCGTCTCGTAGACGGCGTCCCCGAAGGTGAAGCCGTTGTCGAGGACCGAGACCCGCGCTTCGGCGGCCGGGCTGATCACGCCGTCGATGGACGCGAAGAAACCCATGGCCGCGCGCATTGTAACCGGTGCTCCGCAGGCGGATGGTATAGTCGGCCCGTGGCGACCGCCCAGACCGTGTGCCCCCTGGACTGTCCCGATCGCTGCAGCCTCGACGTGGACGTCGAGGCGGGGCGGGTGGTGCGCATCGAGGGCAACCGCATCAACCCCGTGACCGGCGCCTTCATCTGCTCCAAGGTGCGCCGCTTCGGCGAGCGGGTCTACGGCCCCGACCGGGTGCTGTATCCACGGCGGCGCGTGGGCCGGAAGGGCGAGGGCCGGTTCGAGCGGATCGGATGGGAGGAGGCCCTCGACCTCGTGGCAGACCGGGTTCGCGACGCTCGCGAGCGGCACGGGGGCGAGGCGATCCTGCCCTTCTCCTATGGTGGCTCGAACGGCCTGCTCACCCAGGGCGGCGCCGACGAGCGGCTGTTCCGCAGCCTCGGCGCCTCGCGCCTGGCGCGCACGGTGTGCGCCGCCCAGACCGGCCACGCGGCGCAGGCGCTCTACGGCAAGATGGCGAGCGTGGACTTTCCGGACTTCGAGGCCGCGCGGCTCGTGATCGTGTGGGGAGCCAACCCCAAGCACAGCAACCTGCACCTCATGCCCTACCTCAAGAAGGTGCGGGCCGCCGGAGGGCGCGTGGCGCTGGTGGATCCCCGCCAGACCCTGGGCGCCGGCTTCGTGGACCTGCACCTGCCGGTCCGGCCGGGCACCGACCTGGTCCTGGCCCTGGCGATGATCGGCCGCCTCGAGCGCCGGGGCGCCGTCGATCGAGGATTCCTGGCGGCCCACGCGACCGGCGCCGAGCGGCTGCTTGCGGCGGCGCGGGAGTGGACGCTGGAGCGCGCGGCTTCGGTCACGGAGCTGGCAGCGGCCGACATTGCGAGGCTCGCGGACCTCTACGCGGAGGCCGATCCCGCCCTCGTGCGCTGCGGCTGGGGGGTCGAGCGCAACCGGAACGGCGAGGCCGCGGTCGCCGCCATCCTGGCGCTGCCCGCCGTGGCCGGGAAGTTCGGCAAACGCGGCGGCGGTTATGCGCTCTCCGCCTCCGAGGCCTACGCGGTAGATGGCGACCGGATCGCCGGCGTGCCCGAGCCGGAGACCCGCGTGGTCAACATGAGCCAGCTGGGCCGGGCGCTGCAGGAGAGCCAGCCGCCCGTGCGCCTGCTGTTCGTGTTCGACGCCAACCCGGCGGTCACGTTGCCCGACCAGAACCGAGTCCTCGAGGGACTGCGGCGCGAGGACCTGTTCACCGTGGTGTTCGACCCCGTGATGACCGACACCGCCCTGTTCGCGGACGTGGTGTTGCCGGGCACGACGTTCCTGGAGCACGCCGAGCTGAGCACGTCCTACGGCACCTACTCGCTGATGCTCGGCCTTCCCGTAATCGCGGCGCTGGGCGAGTCGAAACCGAATGAGGAGGTGTTCCGGCTGCTGGGCGGGCGCCTCGGCGTGTCGGGTTTTCCAGTCGGCGACGAGGCGATCACCGCGGCGCTCGACGCCATCGGCGCGCGCCTGCAGGACGGCGGGGAGCGTCTGGTCCGGCTGCGCCGCGAGGGGCGCCTCCGCTTCGATTTCCCCGGCGAGCGTCCGGTTCAGTTCGGGACCGTGTTTCCGGCGACGTCGGACGGGCGCGTGCAGCTGTGGCCGGAGGAGCTGGGCCGGGAGCCTTACCACTTCATCCCCGATGCCCACGATCCGGCCCACCCCCTGATCCTGATCTCGCCATCGACGGAGCGGTCGGTGTGCTCCACCCTGGGCGAATATGGCTTCAAGCAGGCCTGGGTGGAGCTGAGCCCCGCTGACGCCGCGGCCCGGAAGCTGCGGCAGGGCCAGCAGGTGCGTGTGTACAACACGCTGGGCGAGATGCGCGTGCCGCTGCGCATCAACCCGGAGCTGCGGGCCGGCACGGCGCTGATCCCCAAGGGCACCTGGCGCCGGCACGCGGCGAACGGCGCCTGTGGCAGCGCCCTCGTGCCCGACGCCGTGTCGCCCCTGTCCGGCGGCGCGTGTTTCAACGACGCCCGTGTGGAGATCAGCGCGGCGTGACCACGGCCCACGCCGTGGCCTTGGGGGCGCTCCAGGGCCTGGGGGAATTCCTGCCCATCAGCAGCTCCGGACACCTGATCGTGGTGCCGTGGCTGCTGGGCTGGCCGGCGCAGGGCTTGGCGTTCGACGTGGCCCTGCACCTGGGGACGCTTCTGGCCGTCGTCGGCGCCTTCGCACGGGACTGGTGGCGTTTGCTCAGCGCCGGCCTGCGGGGTGTCGTTAGCGGGGCGCCCTTCGCCGATCGCCACAGCCGCCTGCTGTGGCTGTTGGCGTTGGCGTCGGTTCCGGGAGCCATCGCCGGCAAGCTCCTCGACGAGTGGGCGGAAACCACGTTCCGCTCTCCCGCCCTGGTTGCGACGAGCATGGCCCTGATGGGGCTGGTGCTGCTGGTCGCGGATCGCCGCTCGGGCCGCGGAACCGCCGAGGCGATCACCACACGTGACGCCCTGCTGGTCGGCGCGGCCCAGGCGCTGGCCCTGGTGCCCGGGGTGTCCCGGTCCGGCGCGACCATCAGCATGGCGCTTCTGCTCGGCTACCGCCGCGACGAGTCGGCGCGCTTCAGTTTCCTGATGGCGGCGCCGATCACGCTGGGCGCCGCGATCTTGAAGGTGCCGCACCTGCTGGGCTCGGACCAGGCCGGCCTCGCCCTGCTGGGAATGCTCGCCGCGGCGCTGGTTGGTTTCGCGAGCATCCGCTTCCTGCTGGCCTGGGTGCGAACCCGCGACTATCGGATCTTCGTCGCCTACCGCTTCGTGTTCGCCCTCGTGGTGCTGGCCGCTCTCGCGGCTCGCTGAAGCGATGCGGCCAGTGCTGACCGCAGAGCAGATGCGGGCCGCGGACCGGGCCACGATCGAGACGATCGGCCTTCCCGGAGTGGTGCTGATGGAGAACGCCGGGGCCGCGGTGGTCCGGGAGGTCGAACGCCGCTACCCGGATCTTCGTCGCCTGGTCGTGTTGTGCGGAAAGGGCAACAACGGGGGGGACGGCTTCGTGGCGGCGCGGCGGCTGCTGGCGCGCCGGCCGCTGGTGCTGCTCGTGGGCGACGCCGCCGAGGTGCGCGGCGATGCGGCGACGCACCTGCGGGCCTTCCTCGAGAGCGGCGGGCTGTTGCGCGGCGTCCGCACGCTCGCGGACTGGCAACGCGAGGGACCGGCCGTGGCGAGCGCGGACCTGCTGATCGACGCGTTGCTGGGCACGGGGCTGCGGGAGGCGCCCCGCGGCCTGCTGGGCCGCGTGATCCGTGACCTGGCCGAGCGCCGCGGCCCGACACTGGCCGTGGACCTGCCGTCCGGCGTCGGCTCCGACTCGGGCCGGCTGCCCGGCGCCGCGTTGCGGGCGGACGTAAGCGTGACCTTCGCCGCGCTCAAGTGCGGTCATGTGCTGCCGCCCGCCTCGGAGCGCTGCGGTGAGGTGGAGGTCGCAGACATCGGGATCTCGCCGGGGCTGCTCAGGGCGCGGCTGTGGCTCGCCGAGGCCGCGGATGCGGCGTCCGCGTGGCCGGCGCGGGCCCGGGACGCCCACAAGGGCAGCTTCGGCCACCTGCTGCTGGTGGCCGGCTCTCGGGGCAAGACGGGCGCGGCGGTCCTGGCGGGGACAGCAGGGCTGCGGGCGGGGGCGGGCCTGGTGACGGTGGCGACCCCGGCCCCGGCCCTGGTGCGCGTCGCGGCCGCGCGGGCCGAGCTCATGACCGAGGGCCTGGCCGCCACGGCCGCGGGGAGCCTGGCGCGCGGCGCCCTGACGCGCGCCCTGAGGTTGGCGGCGGAGCGCGACGCCGTGGCCCTGGGGCCGGGCCTGGGACAACACCCCGAGACGCGGCGCTTCGTGGCCCGCTTCGTCGCGACCTGCACGCGGCCGCTGCTGGTGGACGCCGACGGGCTGAACGCCCTGGCTGCGCTGCCGAAGGCGGGTGGCTTCCGTGCCCTGCGCGCGCGCCGCGCGCCCACGGTCCTCACGCCGCACCCGGGGGAGGCCGCACGGCTCCTGGGCACGACCACGAGGACGGTGCAGCGGGAGCGCCTGGAGAGCGCGCGGCGGCTGGCGCTGTTTTCGGGCGCGGTCGTGGTGCTGAAGGGTCAGCGGACGCTGATCGCCGAGCCGGACGGCCGCGCGGCGGTCAACCCCGGCGGGAACCCGGGGCTCGCGACGGCCGGCACGGGGGACGTGCTGGCGGGCGTGGTCGGAGCCTTGCTGGCGCGGGGCCAGAGCGCCTGGCAGGCCGCGGTCGCCGGGGTGTTCGCCCACGCTCGCGCGGCCGACCTGCTGGCGGCGCGGCGGGGCGAGGAGGGACTGCTGGCGGGCGATGTGGCCGACGCCTTGCCCGATGCGATTCGGAGCCTGCGCGGGTGAGCCGGGCGCCCAGGTGGTGACGCGAAGCGAAGGGGAGACGGCCGCGCTGGCCGAGCGGCTGGGCGCCTCGCTGCGCGGGGGCGAGGTGGTGCTGCTCTACGGCGAGCTGGGATCGGGCAAGACCGCCTTCGTGCGTGGCCTGGCTCGTGGGCTGGGCGCCGACCCGACCGAGGTCACGAGCCCGACCTTCGTGCTGCTCACCTCTTACCCCGGGCGGCTGACCCTGCATCACGCCGACCTGTACCGTCTCGCCGGCTCCGGGGACGACGCCGAGCTCGGGCTCGACGAGTTGCCGGGTGACGACGCCGTCCTGGCGGTCGAGTGGGCCGAGCGCCTCTCTTGTGTGCCCTGGGAGCGGCTGATCCGGGTCCGGCTCGCCCACGCCGGCGAGGACCAGCGCAGCGTCGAGATCGCGGACGAGTCGTGAGGCGCGTACTGGTACTATGCCTGGCCGCTCCGCTGCTGGCATGCCGCGGGTCGTCGCCGGAGCCGACGCCGGACCCGGCCCCTCGCCCCGCGGGCGCATCCGTGCTCCTCGTCACCATCGACACGCTGCGCGCCGATCACCTGGGCGCCTACGGCTACCCGCGGCTCGTGAGCCCCCACATGGACGCGCTGGCGAGGCAGGGAGCGCTGTTCGAGCAGGCCTACACCTATTGGCCTAAGACCCGGGGCAGCTTCGTGATGATGATGACGGGACGGCGCCCGTCGCAGAACGGTTACAGCAAGACGCACCCTGGCGTGGTCGGCTTCAACCCCACGATCGCGTCGGTCCTGCAGCAGGCCGGCTACCGGACCGCGGCCAGCGTCGACAACCCGAACGTGGCGCGAGTCCACGGCTACGCGAGGGGCTTCGATACGTACCGGGAGACCTGGGAGGAGCCGGCGCTGGACACCGAGTGGGACCGCACGCGCGCCATCAGCGCAGACGGCATCCGCTTTCTCGGCAGCGCCCGGAGCGGGGTGCCGTTTTTCCTCTGGCTGCACTACGTGAACCCGCACGCGCCCTATGCGCCGCCTCCGCCCTGGGACACGAAGTTCCCGGCCCCGAGCGGCGGCCCGCGGCTGCCCATCGTCGAGTCGCTGCACGGCGGCATCCCGAAGAAGTGGGCCCTCCCGGGCAAGCAGCGGCTGGCCGAGTACGTGGCGCTCTACGACGGCGAGGTCGCCGCGGTGGACGACGAGCTGGGTCGGGTGCTGGGCGCCCTCGCGGCTTCGACGGTCAAGGACGAGACGCTGGTGGTGGTGACGTCGGACCATGGCGAGAGCCTCGGCGAGCACGACTACTACTTCGACCACGGAGAGAACCTGTTCGATCCCAGCCTGCGCATCCCGCTGATCGTGGTGTTGCCCGGGGCGCCGAGCGGCGTCCGCAACGCCGAGCTGGTGTCCACACTCGACCTGATGCCCACCCTCCTCGACGCGGCGCAGGTGTCCTACCCCCCCGATCTCGCCGGCGCCAGCCTGCTGCCGGCGGTGCGCGGCCGAAACGGCCCGGCCCGGGAGCGGCTGTTCGCCCAGAACGAGCACCACCTCTCGGCGGGCCTGGGCGCCCGCTTCAAGCTCGTCGCCACTCCCGAGGGGCAGAAAACGCGCCACGCCCTGTACGACAGGCACGCCGATCCGGGCGAGACGCGCGACGTCGGCCGGGCGGCACCGGAGACGCTGCGTACCGAACGCCGGGAGCTCGAGTTGTTTCTCGAGCGCGCCGACCGCGAGTGGGCCAAGACACGCCCGCTGCTGGGCGAGGGCGGCGGCGAGCCGAAGCTGAGTGCAGCGGCCTGCGAGCAGCTCCGCGCGCTGGGCTATGTGCAAAAATGCGCGCCATGAGCGCGCCACGCCGCTTCGCCGGGCTCGGCACCGCGCTGGTCACGCCCTTCACGAACGACGGGTCCGTCGACGAGCCGGCGCTGCGCCGGCTGGTGCGCCGCCAGGTGGCGGCCGGCGTGGACGTGCTGGTGCCCTGCGGCACCACCGGGGAGAGCGCGACGCTGGCCGCCGACGAGCAGCAGCGTGTGATCGCCGTGGTCCTCGAAGAGGCCGGTGGCCGCGTGGTGCTGGCGGGGGCCGGCAGCAACGACACCCGCCAGGCCGTCTCGAAGGCCAAGGCGGCTGCGGCCCTCGGCGCTCACGGCGTGCTTTCGGTGGGGCCGTACTACAACAAGCCCACGGCCGAGGGTTACTACAGGCACTTCGCCTCCGTGGCCGAGGCCAGCAGCGTGCCGGTCGTGGTCTACAACGTGCCCGGCCGGACCGGATCCAACATCGACTGCGGCACGCTGCTGCGGCTCGCGGAGCACCCGAACGTAGCGGCCGTCAAGGAGGCCTCCGGACACATCGCGCAGGTGATGGAGCTGCTGCGGGACCGGCCCCAGGGTTTCGAGGTGCTGTCCGGGGACGATGCGACCACCTTGGCCTACATGGCGCTGGGGGCGGAGGGCGTGATCTCCGTCGCCTCCAACGAAGCCCCCGGGCCGATGGCGGAGCTGGTGGCCGCGTGCGCTCGGGGCGACTTCGCGTCGGGTCGCCGCAGCCACGAACGCTTGCTGCGTCTGATGAACCTCAACTTCGTCGAATCCAACCCGATCCCGGTGAAGGCGGGTCTGGCCCTGATGGGCCTGTGCGCGGAGAGTTACCGCCTGCCGCTTGTGCCGCCATCGGATGCGACCCGCGAGGCCCTGCGTGTGGCGCTGCGGGAGCTGGGGCTGCTGTGATCCCCGTCGAGGAGATCCAGGAGAAGCTGGAGGCCCTCGCGCAGCTCCCGACAGCGGCTCTCGGCGACGAGGCCCGCGCCGTGGTGGACGCGCTGCTCGACGCCCTCGAGGCGGGCCGCGTGCGCGCCGCGGAGCCAGGACCCGAAGCCTGGCGCGTCAACGAGTGGGTGAAGCAGGGGATACTCCTGGCTTTCAGGGCGGGCGCGGTCGCCGCCTTCGAGCCCGCCGGGCCGCTCAGCTTCGTGGACAAGGAAACCCTTCCGCCGCGCCGTTTCGCGGCCAGGGACGGCGTACGCATCGTCCCCGGCGGCACGGCCGTGAGGAGGGGTGCGTTTCTCGCCAGCGGCGTCGTGGTGATGCCTCCAGCCTACGTCAACGCCGGCGCCCACGTGGGCGAGGGGTCCATGGTGGACTCCCATGCCCTGGTCGGCTCCTGCGCCCAGGTGGGACGACGCGTGCATCTCTCCGCCGGCGCGATGCTCGGTGGGGTCCTGGAGCCGATCGGCGCCCTGCCGGTGATCGTGGAGGATGAGGCGCTGATCGGCGGCAACTGCGGCGTGTACGAGGGAGCAGTGGTCGGGCGCCGCGCGGTGCTGGGCGCCGGTGTGATCCTCACCGGCGGCGTAACGGTCTACGACCTGGTGAAGAAAACGACGTACCGGCGCGGCCCGTCCGGGCCGCTCCGGATCCCCGAGGGAGCCGTGGTGGTGCCCGGCTCGCGGAAGCTGCTGGACCCGTTCGCCGAGCGTTTCGGCTTGAGCCTGCACTGCCCCGTGATCGTCAAGTACCGGGACGACAAGACCGATGCCAGCGCGGCCCTCGAGAGCGCGCTGCGTTGAAGGAGGGCCGATGAACATCGCCATGGCCGCGTTGCTGCTGCTCCTGCCGCTCCAGGACCGGGACTGGTCACAGGTCGAGATCACGGCCGAGCGGGCCGGGGAGGGGGTCTACGTGCTCACCGGCGCCGGGGGCAACATCGGCGTCTCGGCCGGCGCAGACGGAGTGTTCCTGGTGGACGACCAGTACGCGCCCCTGACCGACAAGATCCGGGCCGCGGTGGCGGCGATCAGCGACAAACCCATCCGCTTCCTGCTCAACACCCACTGGCACGGCGACCATACCGGGGGCAACGAGAACATGGGCAAGGCGGGCGTGTTGCTCGTCGCCCACGAGAACGTCCGCCGCCGGATGAGCGTCGAACAGATCAACAGCCTGTGGAAGTCCAAGACCCCGCCCTCGCCGGCCGGCGCGCTCCCGGTGGTGACCTTCAGCGACGCGGTCGCCTTCCACATGAACGGCGACGAGATCCGTGCCTTCCACGTGCCCCCGGCCCACACCGACGGGGACTCGATCGTCGTCTTCAGCCGGGCCAACGTGATCCACATGGGGGACCTTTTCTTCCGCGACCGTTATCCCTACGTGGACCTCGACAGCGGCGGCAGCGTTGCGGGCGTGATCGCGGCGGCTGACCGCGTGCTGGCGATGGCCGACGCCAAGGCCCGCATCATCCCCGGCCACGGGGCGCTCGCGGACCGC
>Ga0187893_10004724_pt1 | contig 25521 bp, 28 predicted proteins | sample MA1701074metaG_FD_139574 | JGI IMG/M metagenome (GOLD analysis project Ga0187893, IMG submission 139574) | White microbial mat communities from a basaltic lava cave in the Kipuka Kanohina Cave System on the Island of Hawaii, USA - MA170107-4 metaG ... | reverse complement strand
GTGCTTCTGGCAGTGGTATCGCGCCGACGAGGCCCGCAAGCTTTACGGACAGACGGCGGTCGTGAAGGCCCCGGTGGTGAGGGCCGCCGCATGAGCGTCAACCGAGAATAGCCACACCCAAAACATTTCCCGTACGAAATCGGCGCGGCGACCCGTTCCCTGGACCGGGGCGAGCCGGACAGGAGGAACCATGGGTCCGCGGCTTCGGCGCTCCCTCCCGCTGTCCCTCGGCTTCGCGCTCCTCTCCGCCGCCCTCGCGGAGGCCCAGACCAAGCCGCCCACCACCTGGTATCCGGCGGCGCGCGACAACTACACCGCCATCGGATACACCCGCTCGATCCGGTACATCGTCATCCACACGATCGAGGGGAGCGCGACCGGCGCGCTGAGCTGGTTCCGGAACAGCTCCTCGAACGTCAGCGCCCACTACGTGATCGGGTACTCCGGGAGGATCTGGCAGTGCGTCAAGGACAACGACATCGCCTGGCACGTGGGCCGCATGAACGCGAACGCCATCGGCCTCGAACACGAGGGCTGGGCGTACCGGAACTACTGGACCGACGCCCAGTACCGCGCCTCCGCCGCCCTCACCCGCTGGCTCTGCCTGCGCTACGGCGTCCCCATGGACCGCTCGCACATCGTGGGGCACGTCGAGCTCCCGTACCAGACCCATACCGACCCGGGACCCTACTTCAACTGGAACTACTACATGAGCCTGGTCCGCGGAGGCTCCGCCCCTCCGCCCTCCTCCTCGATCCTCCAGGCCAAGCAGGGCACCGCGAGCTCCCTCAACGTGCGCAGCGGCCCCTCCACGGCGAACTCCATCATCGGCTCCATCCCCCAGGGCCACCGCTACGTCGCGATCCAGAGCTCGAACGGATGGTTCAAGGTCTACTACCGGAACAACACGGGCTGGTGCTCCGGGACCTACCTCTCGACCGTGACGGGCGTCACCGGGGTCCGGATCGACGCCTCCTCCCTCAACGTCCGGACCGGCCCGTCCACCGGCACCGGCATCGTGGGGACCTGCGCGTCCCCGCAGCGGCACGTCCAGATCACGACCTCGAACGGCTGGCGGAAGATCTACTGGGGAGGAGGCGCCTACTGGGTCTCCGGGTCCTACGCGAGCGCGTTCGGGTTATGACCCTGAGGAGGGCGACGACGGGGGCGGTCCTCGCGAGCGCGGGGGCCGCCCTGCTCCTGGGGGCCTTCCTCGCCGGCCGATCCGGCGGGCCCGCCCCGCGGGCGCCGCGCGCGGCGGAGCGGCATGCCTGCGCCCACCCGCCCCCCGAGCCCGCCCCCCGGGCCACGCCGGAAGAGAAGACCGCCGCGATCGACGGGCTCCGCGAACTCCGGGACGGGCTCCGCCGGGCGGCCTCGGACCGCCCGGCCCGGCTCGACGACCTCCGCGCCTACCTGTCCGCGAACCTGGCCGAGGGCAAGATCTCGGCCGAACAGATCGTCGCGATGTTCCGCGCGGAGACGGACGCGGGAGCCCTCGACGTCCTCCAGGGCGCCCTGGCCTCGCAGCCCGAGGCCGCCGACGGACCCGGAATCCTGGACGCCTTCCTCGCCTTCGCGCGGGAGGACGGGGACGTCTCCCGCCGCCAGGCCGCCCTCGCCTTCCTGGGCTCCGCCTGGGACCGGGACGGGCGCGTCCGGGAGGCGATCCTCGCGCTCGCGGCCCGCGGCCACGACGAGACGGTCCGGCTCTCGGCGATCGGGACGCTCCCCGCCTTCGCCGCCAAGAACCAGGACCAGGCCGCGGCCGTGAACTCCGGGCTTCTCGAGCTCGCCCGGGGCGAGCCCGAGGAGGGGGTCCGCGCCCAGGCGCTCGAGGCCGTGGGGACCCACGGGGCGTCCGAGCCCGTCTTCCTCGAGCTCGCCCGCTTCCTCGAGGACCCCGCCCCGGGCCCGCGCCTCGCCGCCGCCGCCAAGCTGGGCGACGCGCCCCCCCCGCTCCGAGCCGCCGCCCTCGTTGCGCTCGAGACGAGACTCGCCCTCGAGCGCGACCCGGCCGCCCGGCAGCTCCTCCTCCAGAGCCTCGTCAAGGCCGGAAGGACGGAGGCCGCCGACCCGCTTCGCCGCGCGGCCGCGCGCGACCCCTCGCTCCGGCCCGACGCCGAGGAGTATCTCGCCCTCCTCGAGCGCGGCTTCGTCGACTGGTCGGACCTCCTCCGCGAGAAGTCGGCCCTCGAGTCCGCCCGGCCGCGCTGATCCCCGGTTCCCCGGCGCCGGAACCGGGGCTCCCCGGCCGCCCCGCGCCGCTCGATTCCCGTTGCTCCACCATGAACAATGGGCTAGGATGAGGGGACGGAGCCGCCCCGATGAGCCCAGAGACGTCGCCCAGTGGCCGGACCACGGTGGTGGAGCCCCGCTCCGGAGGGCCCCGCTTCGGGGAAATCCTCATCCAGCGCGGGCTGGCCACGCGCGAGGAGATCGTGGCCGCGCTCCGGGTCCAGGGATCGCGCGCCGCCGCGGGAACCCTCCAGAACCTGGGCGAGATTCTCGTCGAACAGGGGGTCCTCTCGGCCGAGCAGGTCTCCGGGCTGATGGCCGAGCAGCACAAGGTCATCATGGCCTGCCCCGCCTGCCGCGAGCGCTACAACGTCCTCCGAGCCGCCGCGCAGGCGGCCTCCTGCCCGGCGGACGGGGCGCCCCTCGCCCCCGCCGAGGCCGCCGAGGGCGTGGGGGTCGCGGCCACGCTCCGCGGGGAGACCGGATCCCTGATCGGCCGCGAGCTGGGGCGCTGCCGGATCGTCGAACTCCTGGGCAGGGGGGCCATGGGCGCGGTCTACAAGGCCCGGCACACCGGCCTCAACCGCTACGTCGCGGTCAAGACCCTCTCGACCGTCTCGAAGGACCCCACGCACGTCCGGCGCCTCCTCTTCGAGGCCCGCACCATCGCGCGCCTCGAGCATCCCAACATCGTCCAGGTCTACGACGTCGGGTTCCAGGACGGCCATTTCTTCATGGTCATGAAGCTCGTCCCGGGGCGCTCGCTCGAGGAGCGCCTGGCCGAGTGGGGCGCCCCGACGCTCGACCAGTCGGTCGCCCTCGTGCGCGACGTCGCCCGCGGCCTCGAGGCCGCCCACCGCGAGGGGATCGTGCACCGGGACCTCAAGCCCGCGAACATCATGGTCGCCGAGGACGGCCAGGCCTGCCTGGCCGACTTCGGCCTGGCCCAGGCGGGCGGCCTCCCCGACGAGCTGGACGGCATGCTGGTCGGGACGCCCTGCTACATGGCCCCGGAGCTCTGGCTCGGGAAGAAGGTGGACGCCCGGACGGACCTCTACTCGCTCGGGATCCTCTTCTACCAGCTGGCCACCGGGCGGAAGCCCTTCGAGGGCCGGACGGCCGCCGACCTGATGAAGCTGCACACGGAGGGCCGCGCGCGGGCCCCGCGCGCGATCAACCCCGAGCTGCCCGCCGGGATTCAGGCCGTGATCGGACGGCTCATGGCCCGCTCCCCCGAGCGCCGCTATCCGAGCGCCCCCGCCTTCCTCGCCGACCTCGACCGGGCCCTCCGAAACGAGGGACCCGAGGCCCTCGGCGAGAGCGACCGGAAGCGGAAGTGCGGATTCTGCGAGACGCTCAACCCGGCGGGCGCGGAGCGCTGCGAGGTCTGCAAGGAGCGGCTCGACGCCCCCTCCGGAGGCGACCTCGACCTCGCGCTCCGGCCCGGCGAGTTCGCGTGCGGCGGCTGCGGGACGCCGAACGCGGAGGGAGGCCGCGTCTGCGCGGGCTGCCGCAAGGCGTTCTGCGAACGCTGCGGCGCGCGGCCCGCCGAGGTCGGGACCTTCTGCTGGACCTGCCGAGGGAAGGGCCGATAGAATCGGTCGGTCCCCCTTTCGGAGGTCCCCATGCTCCGAGCCCTCGCGCTGGCCGCCCTCGCCCTCCCGCCCCAGGAGAAGCCCGACGAGCCCAAGCTCCACGCCGTCAAGAAGGGCAAGCTCGTGCCGGCCTACGCGCTCGAAGGCACCGTGGAGGCCGCGGAGGCCGCCGAGCTCAAGGTCCGCGCGGAGGCCGCCTCGGGCGAGTTCGCGCTCCTCCGCGTCGTCCCCTCCGGATCCGCCGTGAAGAAGGGCGACGAGGTCCTGGCCCTGGACCCCGCGCCCTTCCGCCGGCAGGTCGAGGCGGCGGAGACCGAGCTCCGGGTCGCCCGGGCGGCGCTCGCGAAGGCCGCGGCCGACCTCGAGCTGGGCGGCCGCTCGGACGCCCTCGCCCTCGCCCGCGCCGAGGCCGAGGCCGCGGACGCCCAGACCGCCCTCCGCGTCTTCGACGAGGTCGAAGGGAAGCACCTGGTCGAGCAGGCCGAGCTCTCCGTCAAGATGAACCGCGACCGGGTCAAGGACCAGGAGGAGGAGCTCGACCAGCTCCGCAAGATGTACAAGTCCGAGGAGCTCACGAACGCCACCGCCGAGATCGTGGTGCGCCGCGCCGAGCGCGCGCTCGACCAGACCCGGACCTTCCTCCGGATGGCCGAGGAAAGCGCGGTCGTCGTCCGGACCGTGAAGCACCCGCAGCAGCGGCGCGGGCTCCAGGCCGCGGTCGAGGAGGAGAAGGCCGCGCTCGCCTCGCTCAAGGCGGCCCACGCGCTCTCCCTCGTCCAGCGCGAGGCGGAGCTCGCGAAGGCGAAGGCCGCCGCCGAACGCGCCGAGGAGCAGCTCGCCAAGCTCCGCAAGGACCTCGAGGCCTCCGTCTTCCGCGCTCCCTTCGACGGCCGCGCCTTCTACGGGGAGTTTCAGCAGGGCCACTGGCCCTCGGCCGAGCAGGCCGCCAAGTCGCTCCGGCCGGGAGAAAAGCTCCAGCCCGGCCAGGTCTACCTCACCGTCTGCGGCCTCCGCGCCCGGGTCCGCGCCGAGCTGCCCGAGTCGGGCTACTTCGACGTGCCCGCCGGCCGCCCCGCGGCGGTCCTCCCCGCCGCCCTCCCCGGCCTCAAGCTCGCCGCCGAGGTCCGCGAGAAGCTCCGGGTCGCGTCCCCCAAGCCGCCGGGAGCGGCGTTCGCGCTCCTCGTCGAATTCGCCGAGGCCCGGACCGACCTCCTCCCCGGGATGAAGGCCCGGGTCGAGCTCTCCGGCGAGGAACTCCGCGACGTCCTCCTCGTCCCGGCCGAGGCCCTCGAGGAGGCGGAGGGGAAGCACACGGTCAAGGTGAGCAGGGAGGGGAAGGTCGAGCCGCGCGAGGTGACCGTGGGGAGGTCCGACGGGAAGCAGGTCCAGGTCACGGGCGGCCTCGAGGCGGGCGAGACGATCGTCCTCCCGAAGTGAGGAGTCCCGCCGCTCTCGCCGCCCTGCTCCTGGCCGCTTGCGCCGCGGCCCCGCCCCGGGATCCGCTGCTCGAGGCGGCCGTCGGTCGCGGCCGGGACTTCCTCGTCTCGGCGCAGAACCCCGACGGATCCTGGGGGACGGGACGGGACACGACCGACTTCGACGTGATGGCGATGGTCCCCGGCTCGCACGACGCGTTCCGGGTGGGGGCGACGGCCCTCTCGGTCCTCGCGCTCCGGGAGGCCGGGGAGCGCGCGGCCTCCGACCGCGGCCTCCGCTACCTCGAATCGTACGACGGCGTCCGCCGGGCGGGCCCCATGGAGCTCTACAACGTCTGGGCCCACACGTACGCCCTCCAGGCGCTGGCGCGCGCCTGGGCGGAGGACCGCCGGCCGGAGTCGCTCGAGGCGGCGAAGCGCCACCTCGCGCACCTCGAACGCTACGAGACCTTCGTGGGCGGCTGGAACTACTACGACTTCGCGGCGGGCGCCCGGACGCCGTCGATGGAGCCGACGAGCTTCGGGACGGCGGCGGGCCTGGTCGCGCTCCGGGAAGCGAAGGACGCCGGCATCCCGGTCCCGGAGGGGCTCGTCCGCCGGGCTCTCTCCCGGCTCCGGGAATGCCGCCTGCCCGACGGGAGCTTCCTCTATGGGAGCGACGGCCGCTACATGCCGCAGTTCCTGGCCAACCGCGACAAGGGGAGCCTGGGCCGGACCCAGGCCGGCCACGAGGCGCTGGCGCTCTGGGGCGACGCGAAGATCGGCGAGGCGGAGATCCGGGAGGGCCTCGACCGCCTCTTCCGCGAGCACCGCTTCCTCGAGATCGGCCGGAAGCGCCAGTATCCCCACGAGGCCTGGTACTTCACCTCGGGCTACTACTATTATTTCGGGCACTACTACGCGGCCCGCCTGATCGGACGCCTCCCGGACCCCGGCGAGTACCGCGAGCGCCTCAAGGCCTGCATCCTCCCCCACCAGGAGGAAGACGGGTCCTGGTGGGACTACAAGATGTGGGACTACCACAAGCCCTACGGGACCGCTTTCGCGATCCTCGCGCTCCTCCGGTGCCGCTAGAGCGCTCTTTGGGTTGCGCGTCCAGCCCCGAAACGTAGGGGGATCAGGTGATGGGGCAGGATCCGAGGATGAGGAGGGGGAATGCGCTGCCGTGCGGACATTTCCCGATGCTCTTTCTCGTCCGTCACCGGATCCTGTCCCATCCCTTGATCCCCCTACGGGCCGCGCCCCGTTCCCTTGCCTGCACGGGATCGATGAGAACGCCTTAAGGCCGACCCGGAACGCTGCCGCTTCCGGGATTGACCCTCACCCGCTCCCCCCGCCTCCCCCGCTCTCCTTGCGTGACTCGCCGCGCCCCCCCTGGGCGAAGCCCGCGAGCAGGCCGGCGGCGGAGTCGGTGACTTCGCGGGTGGTCCGGGCGAACATCTCGACCACGCCCACCGCGGGGACGTCCCGGACTTCCCGGAAGCGGCGGAGGAAGACGACGAACGTGAGGGCCCGAAGGAGGAAGGACGCGATGAGGATGGCGAAAAAGGGGTGGGCGAGCTCGACCGGCCCGATCCGGACGGGACCGGGCTCGAAGAGCCGGAAGGCCTGGGAGCCCAGGATCCCCCCGAGCAGGAGGCCGCAGTTCATGATGAACTGGAGGTAGGCCGCGCAGCGGGCGCGCTTGGGAGGCGAGACCGCGTCGAAGAGGAAGTTGGCCACGCTCTGGTTGAAGCCCGACCAGAAGAAGCCCGACCACATCTGGAGGAGGACCGCCCAGGCCACGTGCCCGCCCGCGAGCCAGAGGAGGGGCAGGACCACGATGCCGACCGAGGTCGCGACCAGGACCCGCTTGTTCCCGAATCGGTCGCCCATCCGGCCCCAGAAGGGGAGCGCGGGGACCTGGATGGCGATCAGGGCCGCGCCCACGGCCATGAGTTCCCAGTACGTGTAGCCCAGGGTGTCCCGCCAATAGGGGATGAAGAGGCAGCCCGCGAAGTGGGCGCCCAGGTTGAGGGAGGCCACGAAGACCACGAACTTGGCGAAGTTGGATTCGGGGAGGCGGCGGAGGAACTGCCAGAGAGTGAAGGAGTCCTCCGTCCGCTGCCGGTAGGGCGGTTCCTCCATCCGGGAGAGGTGCCAGACCGAGAGGAGGCGGGCCGCGAACGCGCCCCCGAAGACGATCGCGTAGCCCAGGGCCTCGTTCCCCCCGCGCCGGTAGATCGCCAGGCCCGCCCCCGACAGGATCATCGCGAGGAAGTGGAGGAGGAAGGCGAGCGAGCTGCGGCGGCCGAAGTAGCGGCCGCGGATCCCGGGCGGCACGAGGTCCCCCATCACGCTCGTCCAGGGGGCCATGGTGAAGTGGAGGGCGGCGAAGAAGACGATCCAGCCCCCGAAGAGGAGGGCGTAGCCCAGGGACCGGTCCAGGAAGGGCGCCGCGATCATGGGCACCCAGGCCAGGGCCTGGACGAGGGAGCCCCAGACGAAGAAGACCTTCCGCCGGCCGGTCCGCTCGATCAGATAGGGCGGGAGGAGCTGGGCGCAGGCCCCGAGGAACACGGGGATCGTGACCAGGAGCGCCACGGCCGACGGCGAGGCCCCCAGGAAGAGCGCGCACGCCCCCACGTAGGTGGGGTCGCCGAGCCCCGCCATCACGGAATACGCCGTGCCGTCCTTTATCGAGGCGTCGAGGCTTCGCTCGACGGAAGACTTCTCCACGGAAGGCGGGATTATAGCAGGAGGGGGCGTTTCTTCTGGAAGAAAGCGGGGAGGGCCGATAGGATACGCCCCGTGTTCGACCCGCGCAGCGCGGCGTTCGTCGTCATCGACGTGGAGACCACCGGGCTCGACCCCGAGAGGGAGCGCGTCTGCGAGGTGGGCGCGATCCGCCTGGTGGGCGGGAAGGAGACGGGCCGCTACCACTCCCTCGTCCAGCCGGGCATGCCCATGCCCGAGCGGGCCCGGGCCACCCACGGGATTTCGGACGAGATGCTCCGGGAGGCGCCGACCTTCGACCGGATCGCCGGGGAGTTCCGGAAGTTCATGGCCGGGAGCATCCTGGTCGCGCAGAACGCGGAGTTCGACGTCTCGTTCCTCAACGCCGAATTCGTGCGCGTCGGGATGTCGCGCCTGGCGATGCCCGCGCTCGACACGATCGCGCTCGCCCGCAAGGTGAAGCCCGGGCTCCCGACCTACAACCTGGACACGCTGGCCTTCCAGTTCAAGGTCAAGGTCAGGGAGCGCCACCGCTCGATCGGCGACTGCGAGGTGACCGGCTCGATCTTCTGGCAGTGCGTCGAGGCGCTCCGCCCCCGGACGCTCGACGACCTTCTCAAGAAGGGGATGATCCGGGTCTGAGCTCCCGCCGCGAAGGAAGCCGTCCCTACTTCTTCGCGATCCGCATGTCCCCGAGCCGCTTGAGGACGATCCTCTGGGTGTCCTTGGAGGTGTCCTTCCGGTCGAGGATCTGCGAATAGATGGAGCGCGCCTTGTCCTGGAGACCGATCTTGGTGAGGGCGTCGGCCTTGTTCTGGAGGTAGAAGCTGGCGTTCGAGGGGTCGATCTCGAGGGCCGCGTCGAAGTTCCGGATCGCCTCTTCGGGCTTCCCCACCTTCATGAGCCCGACCGCGTGGTTGCAGTAGGCCACGCCCAGGTTGCGGCGGCCCTTCTCGACCGCGGTCCCGAGCTCCTTCACCGCCTCGTCCAGCCGCCCGTTCGCCTCGAGCGAGGCGGCCAGCATGAAGCGCTGGTTGACGTTCAGGGGGTCCCGCTCGACGATCGCCCGGAGCTCCTTCACCCGCGAGTCGTCGCCCACCCTCTTGATCCGGGTCGTCGTCATCGGCCGCCTCCTTACCCGGGGAGTATGATAGCCCCCGCCTTCCCCCTGTCAACCACGGAAGGGATCGGAGATCCCGCGACGGATCGCCGGATGACCGCCCCATCTCCCGATCCCCCGCATCTCCGGATCTCCTCATGGCGTCGCGTGCCAGTAGAAGCGGCAGTCCCGGTCGACGGACCAGACGGGCAGGTACCGGGGCCGCCCTCCCGGGGCGAAGAGGAAGGGCGCGCGCTTCTTGGCCGTGGACTCGCACACGAGGATCCCCTCCTCCCGGTAGAGCGTGATCCAGCCGTGGCCGCCTTCGTCCATGAGCCCGGCCGTGAACCGGGCGTCCCAGCCCAGCCGCACGAACTGGACCCAGGCCCAGAGGGCGTGGTCTTCGCAGTCCCCCGCCCGGGCGCGCTCGAAGTCCTCGGGATGGATCCAGATCTCCTCCCGGCCGTGGACCTCCCGGTCGAGCGCGTAAAGGCAGGTCCGGAGGAAGGCGTGGATCTCCTCCCAGCGCGTCACGCGGACGGCGAGCCTCGCCCGGAGGTAGTCTTCGAACGCCGCGGCGAGCCCCTTGGGGGGGCGCCGTCCCGCCGGTGAATGGTAGGCCCGGAGCGCCGGCTGGTCCTGGATCAGGGCCCGGAGGCGGGAGGGCGGGACGAGCCGCCCCTTCCAGTCGGCGCCCGCGCCCACGGCTAGCCCCGGACGAACGGGTTCTCCTCCCGCTCCTCGCCGATGGTCGTCTCGGGCCCGTGGCCGGGATAGACCGCGGTCTCGGGGTCGAGCGTGTAGAGCCGCTTGCGGATCGAGGACTCCTCCTCCGCCCGGCTCCCCCCGGGGAGGTCGGTCCGCCCGACCCCGCGGCAGAAGAGGGTGTCCCCGGAAAACACACTCCCCTCGAGGTGGAAGGAGCAGCTTCCCTCCGTGTGGCCGGGGGTGAAGAGGACCTCGAGCTCGTGCCTCCCGAACCGGATCCTCTGGCCGTCCTCGAGGAAGCGGTCGACCGGCAGCGGGTCCCGGACGCCTCCGGCCCCCGCGCCGAACGTGAGGCCGAACCGCTCGTATTGCCGCACGAGCCCGTCGTAGTACGCCTTGTCCGCGCGGTGGATCAGGATCGCCGCGCCGGTCTCCTCCTTGACCCGCCGCGTCGCGCTCATGTGGTCGAAGTGGCAGTGGGTGTGGAGGAGGTGGCGGACCGCGAGGCCCCGCTTCCGGACGCGGGCGAGGATCTCGTCCGCGTCGTCGCCCGGGTCGATGACCACGGCCTCGCGGGACTCCTCGTCGGCCAGGACGTGGCAGTTGCAGGCGAGCGGCCCGACCGCCACCGCCTCGTGGATCATGCGGGCGGGGCCTGGAGGGGCTCCCAAGTGTCGAGGTGGGTCGAGACCTTCATCGAGCAGAAGCGGGGGCCGCACATGGAACAGAACTCGGCGCTCTTGAAGTAGTCCGCGGGGAGGTCCTCGTCGTGGTACTTCCGCGCCGTCTCCGGGTCGAGCGCGAGCTCGAACTGCCGTTTCCAGTCGAAGGCGAAGCGGGCGCGGGAGAGCGCGTCGTCCCGGTCGCGCGCGCCCTTCCGGTGGCGGGCGATGTCCGCCGCGTGGGCCGCGATCTTGTAGGCGATGACGCCCTGCTTCACGTCCTCGTCCTTCGGGAGCCCGAGGTGCTCCTTCGGGGTCACGTAGCAGAGCATCGAGGCGCCGAACTGGCCGATCACCGCCGCGCCGATCGCGCTCGTGATGTGGTCGTAGCCGGGGGCGATGTCGGTGACGAGGGGGCCCAGCGTGTAGAAGGGCGCCCCGTGGCAGTCCTGCATCTCCTTGATCGCCTGGAAGGGCACCTGGTCGAGCGGGACGTGGCCGGGGCCCTCGATCATCACCTGGACGTCGTGCCTCCAGGCCCGGAGGGCGAGATCGCCCAGCGTCCGGAGCTCGCTGAACTGGGCGTCGTCCGAGGCGTCGTGGGTGCAGCCGGGCCGGAGGCCGTCCCCGAGCGAGAAGGAGACGTCGTAGCGCTTGAAGATCTCGCAGATCTCGTCGAAGCGCTCGTAGAGGGGGTTCTGACGGCGGTGCTTGACCATCCACTCGGCGACGAGCGATCCGCCCCGGGAAACGATCTTCGTGATCCGGTCCTTGACCTTGGGGAGGTGCTCGAGGAGGACCCCGGCGTGGATCGTCATGTAGTCCACGCCTTGGCGGGCCTGCCTCTCGATCACGTCCAGCATGTCCCCGGGCGTGAGGTCGGCCACCTCCTTCACCCGCTGCACCATCTGGTAGATCGGGACCGTGCCGATCGGGACGGTGGAGGCCGCGATGACGGCCTCGCGGATCTCGTCCAGGTTGCCTCCGGTCGAGAGGTCCATCACCGTGTCCGCGCCGTAGTGGACGGAGGTGTGGAGCTTCCGGAGCTCCTGCTCGGCGTCCGAGCTCACGGCGGAGTTCCCGATGTTCGCGTTGATCTTGCAGGTGAACGCGATCCCGATCCCCATCGGGTCGAGCCGCTGCTTGAGGTGGTTGACGTTCGCGGGAATGATCGCGCGGCCCTCGGCCACCTCGCGGCGGACGGCCTCGGCCTCGAGCCCCTCGCGCTCGGCGACGCGGCGCATCGGGGGCGTCACCTCGCCCTGGCGGGCGCGGTGCATCTGCGTGACGTTGGTCATGGGAAGCTGTCAGCCGTCGGCGGTCAGCTGTCAGCCGGAGGACGGCCGCAACGAAGCTGAGAGCTGACCGCTGAGGGCCGGCCGCTAGACGGCGACCACCTGCTTGATCTCCGGGACGGTCATCTTGATCTCGTTCTCGATGCCCATCTGAAGCGTCATCGCGCTGGAGGGGCAGCCCTGGCAGGAGCCCTGGAAACGGATGTGGACCACCCCCTCCTCCTCGTTCACGTCCACGAGCTCGACGTGCCCTCCGTCCATCTGGACGTAGGGGCGGATCCGGTCGAGCACCTCGTCCACGCGGCGGTAGAGGTCCGAGATCGGGGAGAACGCCGGGCCTTCCGGGGCCTTTTTCTCTTCCGCCATGCTCCTCCCTCCTACGTCGAGAAGGAACTCCCGCAGCCGCAGCTGCTCTTCACGTTCGGGTTCTTGATCGAGAAGCCCGAGCCCATGAGGCCCTCGGCGTAGTCCAGGATCGAGCCGCTCAGGTGAAGGATGCTGCGGGGGTCGATGTAGACCTTCACGCCGACCGCCTCGTGGGTGAAGACCTTGTCGTCGTCGCGCTTCTCGTCGAAGTCCATGAAGTAGCTCATCCCCGAGCAGCCGCCGCCCTGGACTCCCAGGCGGAGCCCGACCGTGGCGGGGTCCTTCTTCTCGGCCAGCATCAGGTCCTTGAGCTTCTCGGCGGCCTTGTCGGAGATGGCGATCTGCCCGGAGAAGCGGGAAGGCGCCTGGGCCGGCGGCGCGCCGGCCGGGCCGTGGTCGTGGGCGTGATCGTGTCCGTGTCCATGGTCGTGGGGCATCCGATCCTCCTTGGTCGTCCGCTTCATTTTATCAAGAAACGCCCGAATCCTTAAGGAGATTCGACGATTCGGTCGGGATGTCCCGACGCGATGCCCGTCGGGGGCCGTCCCATCGCCCGATCCTTCCCTATCTCGGGATCTCCTCCCAGAGCGGGGAGATCGCCCGGAGCCGCGCCACCGCGGGGACGAGGAGCTCCAGCACCCGGTCCACCTCCTCCTCCGTATTCCCCCGCCCCAGGCCGAAGCGGATCGAGGCGCGGGCGAGGGGCTCGTCCACGCCCAGGGCGTGGAGGACGTGGGAGGGCTCGAGCTTCGCGCTCGTGCACGCGCTGCCCGAGGAGACCGCCACCTCGCCCAGCGAAAGGATCAGGCTCTCCCCCTCGACGAAGGCGAAGCTCACGTTCAGGTTCCCCGGAAGGCGGTGCTCGAGGCTCCCGTTCACCGTCACGTGGCTGATCCGGTCCAGGATCCCCCGGCGGAGGCGCTCGCGGAGCGCCAGGACCCGCGCCGACTCCGCCGCCATCTCCGAGCGCGCGATCTCGCAGGCCTCCCCGAACCCCACGACCAGGGGCACCGGAAGCGTCCCGGAGCGGAACCCGCCCTCGTGGCCGCCCCCGTCCATCTGCGAGGTCAGGCGGACCCTCGGGTTCCGCTTCCGGACGTAGAGCGCGCCCACGCCCTTCGGGCCGTACATCTTGTGGGCGCTCAGGGAGAGCAGGTCGACCTTCATCGCCTCCACGTCCAACGGGACCTTCCCGGCGGCCTGGACGGCGTCCGTGTGGAAGAGCACCCCCCGTTCGCGGCAGAGCCCCCCGATCTCGGCGACCGGCTGGATGACGCCGATCTCGTTGTTGGCCGCCATGACGGAGACGAGCACCGTGCGGTCCGTGATCCCGCGGGGAAGGACGTCGGCGTCGAGGAGCCCGTCGGGCCGCACCGGGAGGCGCGTGACGCGCGCCCGGCCCTCCCGCTCGAGGGCCGCGCAGGCGTCCAGGACCGCCGGGTGCTCGGTCGCGAGGGTGACCACGTGGTCCCCGCGCGCCCGGGCGGCGGACACGGCGCCCTTGATCGCGAGGTTGTCGGCCTCGGTGGCCCCGCTCGTGAAGACGAGCTCCGAAGGCTCGGCGCCGATCAGGGCCGCCACCTGTGCCCGGGCGGCCTCGACCGCCCTGGCGGCCTCCGTCCCGAAGGCGTGCGTCCGGCTGGCGGCGTTCCCGAACTTCTCCGTGAAGTAGGGAAGCATCGCCTCGAGCACCCGCGGGTCGACGGGCGTCGTCGAGTGGTGGTCCATGTAGATCCGCGCCATGGGCGCTACTATAGGGGATCGGGGGGGGCGGAGGAAGGGCGCGTTGACAGCGGCCCCCAGCCTGGCTAGAGTGCCTGCATGGCCCTCGTTTTGGCCGCGGTTCCCGACCTCCTCTTCCGCTCCAAGGTCCTCGAGGCCGCGAAGGCCCTTTCGGTCACGGTCGACGTGGCGCGCGACGCGGACGAGGTCCTCCAGAAGGTCCGCGCCGAACGGCCGCGCCTGGTCGTCATGGACCTCCAGGCCCCCGCCCTCCAGCCGCTCGAGACCCTCCGGAGCCTGATGGGCGTCCCCGTCGTGGGCTACCTCGCCCACGAGGAGGTCGAGCTCCGGGAGCGGGCCCTCGCCGCCGGCTGCACGGAGGTCCTGACCAAGGGCCAGTTCTCCGCCCGGCTCCCTTCGCTCCTCGGCCGTGCCCTATAGCAGCCCCTTGGAGCCCGAGCTCCGCAGGCGCGGCGCCGTCTACGGCGTCGTGAACGACGCGCACGTCCCCCTCCACTTCGGCGACCCCGCGCGCGAGGTCGAGCTCCTCAGGAAGGGATCGGCGTTCGTCGACCTCCCCTGGCGGGCCATGATCGAGGTGACCGGACGCGACCGCGCCCGGTTCCTCCACGGGATGTGCACGAACGACATCAAAGGGCTCCAGCCCGGACAGGGCTGCATGGCCGCCATCGTCAACCGGCAGGGCAAGATGGCCGCGGAAATCGTGGTCCGGGCCCTCCCGGACAGGCTCCTCGTCGAGACCGACCGCTCCATCGCGCAGGCGGCCCTCGATGGACTCTCCAGGTTCCTGGTCGCCGACGATGTGAAGATGGCCATCTCCCCGTGGACGGCCGCGGCCTATTACGGCCCGGCCTCGGGAAATACCCCCTCCGTGCCGGCGTTCCACTTCCTGTTCCCCTTCCTGGACGAGCGGGTGGTCTCGAAGGACCCGACGCTCGGGGTCCATGGGATGGTCCACTGGGGCGCGCCCTGCGCCCTCCCCGAGCGCACTCCCCTCGCCGGGTTCCAGGCCTATGAAGTCCTTCGGATCGCGAACGGCTTCCCCCGCTGGGGCGCGGACATGGGGCCGGACCTCCTCCCCATGGAGGCGGGCCTCGAGCCGATCGCGATCAGCTACACGAAGGGCTGCTACATCGGACAGGAGGTGATCCAGCGGGTCAAGACGTACAGCGAACCGCCCCGGATGCTGGTGCAGCTTGCCCTGAGCCGTGCCGAAGGGCTCGCGTTCGAGGGGCGGGCGACGGCGGGGGCCGCGGTCCGGGCGGGCGGGGAGGAAGTCGGGAAGGTGACGAGCTCGGTCGAGGGCCTCGCGCTCTCGATCGTCCGGAAGGAGCAGAAGGCCCCCGGCACGCGGGTCGAGGTGGAACCGGGGATCGCCGCCGAGGTGCGCGCCCTGCCATGGCACGGAACCCTATGAGCCGGGAAGACCGGGACGCCCTCCTGAACCCCGTTTTCGAGTTCGCCCTCAAGATGCTGGCCGAGCAGGGGGAGTTCTATCCCTTCGGGGCGGTCCTGACGCGAGAGGGGAAGGTGCGGCTCGTGGCGGGGACGGTCGGAGCCGTCCGGCCCCGGGCCAGCCAGGTGATCGCGGTCCTCGAGGAGGGTCTGAGAGCGGAGATCCTGAGGGAGGAGCACCGCGCGGCGGGGCTCTGCCTGGGCGTGCGGGTGAGCCATCCCCGGCTCGGCAAGAACATCGACGCCGTGCTCGCGCGGATCGAGGAGGCCGACGGGGAGGCCGCCCGGGTGTACCTCCCCTACGAGCGGGGGGAGGGAGGCGCCCTCCGGACGGCCCCTCCCGTCGGCGAGAAGGCAAGCCCCCGCCTCTTCCCCCCCGGAGTGAACCCAAATCAACCTGGATGATTTGGGTGGGGGGGAGGGGGGACGTAGCGGCGGGCGCCCGAACCGGGGGCCGCCCGGGCGGAGACGTGCGGGTAGTGGCGCTCGAGCTGGCTGGCCCGAAGCGCGCGGTCGAGGTCCAGGGCCTCCAGCCGCGAGCGGAGGCCGGCGAACCAGGGCTCGAAGGCCGGCCCTGCCGGCGGCCGGACCAGGATCTTGCCGTCAGGCATGGCCATCTCGAGGCCGGCGCCCGAACTCCGGAGGGGGACCACGACCCAGTCGCGGTTGAGGAGGAGAGAGTCGGTCAGCCGGTAGACGCGCTCGACCTGTTCGGCGCTGAGGACGTCGTCCATCGGGGCCGCATCCTACCACGGCGAGGGACGGGGTGCCAGACCGGCCCGCGGGGCTTGACCGGGAGGGCGCCGTTTGGTATCCTGAAACAGGACCAAAGTAGTACTCTTTAGGGCGCGGACGATGATCCGGATGACGCGGCTCACCGACTACGGGATCGTGCTGCTTACGCTCTTCGCCCGGGACCCCAAGCGCCCCATGCGGAGCGCGCGGGACCTGGCGGCCGAAGCGCACCTTCCCGCGCCCACCGTGAGCAAGCTCCTCAAGGTGCTCGCCCGGCACGGCCTCCTCGAGGCCCACCGGGGGGTCAAGGGGGGCTTCAACCTCGCCCGTCCCGCCTCGGAGATCACGGTGGCGGACGTGGTGGCGGCCCTGGAAGGCCCGATCGGCGTCACCGAGTGCACCGCCCACGCGGGCCGCTGCGCGATCGAGCGGTTCTGCATCGTCCGCTCCAACTGGCGGAAGATCAACCGGGTGGTCGAGGACGCCCTCCGGGGCATCAGCCTGGCCGAAATGGCGCGGCCCATCTCGCTCCTTTCGGCGGCGGCCGGGCGGGAGGGCGCGGTCCCCCGGACGGTCTAGGATACGGAAGCGAACCATGAGCGAAGACAGGAACACCGTCGAACGGCTGGCCCGGCAGGAATACCGGTACGGCTTCGTCACCGACATCGAGGCCGAGACCGTCCCGAAGGGCCTGAACGAGGACATCGTCCGCCTCATCTCGGGGAAGAAGAACGAGCCCGCCTGGCTCCTCGACTGGCGCCTCAAGGCCTTCCGGCACTGGCAGACCATGAAGGAGCCTCGCTGGGCGAACCTCCGCTACCCGAAGATCGACTACCAGGACGCCTACTACTACTCGGCCCCCAAGCTCAAGAAGCAGCCCAAGAGCCTGGACGAGATCGACCCCGAGATCCGCCGCACCTACGAGAAGCTGGGCATCCCGCTCGCCGAGCAGGAGAAGCTGGCGGGCGTGGCGGTCGACGCCGTCTTCGACAGCGTCTCCGTCGCCACCACCTTCAAGGACAAGCTCGCCAAGGTCGGAGTCATCTTCTGCTCCTTCAGCGAGGCGGTCCGGGAGCACCCGGAGCTCGTCCGGAAGTGGATGGGCTCGGTGGTCCCCTACCAGGACAACTTCTACGCGGCGCTCAACTCCGCGGTCTTCACGGACGGCTCCTTCTGCTACATCCCGAAGGGAGTCCGCTGCCCGATGGAGCTCTCGACCTACTTCCGGATCAACGCCAAGGAGACCGGCCAGTTCGAGCGGACGCTCATCGTGGCCGAGCCCGGATCCTACGTCAGCTACCTCGAGGGCTGCACCGCGCCCATGCGCGACGAGAACCAGCTCCACGCCGCGGTGGTCGAGCTCGTCGCGCTCGACGACGCCACGATCAAGTACTCGACCGTCCAGAACTGGTACCCCGGCGACAAGGACGGGAAGGGCGGCATCTTCAACTTCGTCACCAAGCGCGGCCGCTGCCGCGGGACGAACTCCAGGATCACCTGGACCCAGGTCGAGACCGGCTCGGCCATCACGTGGAAGTACCCGAGCTGCATCCTCCAGGGCGACAATTCGATCGGCGAGTTCTACTCGGTGGCCGTGACCAACCACTGGCAGCAGGCCGACACGGGGACCAAGATGACCCACATCGGGAAGAACACCCGGAGCACCATCATCTCGAAGGGCATCTCCGCCGGCCACGCCCAGAACAGCTACCGGGGCGGAGTCACCATGCTCCCCTCCGCCCGGAACGCGCGGAACTACTCGCAGTGCGACTCGCTCCTCCTCGGCGACCTCTGCGGGGCGCACACGTTCCCTTACCTCGACGTCCAGAACCCGACCGCCCAGGTGGAGCACGAGGCCTCGACCTCGAAGATCGGGGAGGACCAGCTCTTCTACTGCCGGCAGCGCGGGCTCTCGACCGAGGACGCCGTCAACATGATCGTGAACGGCTTCTGCAAGCGCGTCTTCAAGGAGCTCCCCATGGAGTTCGCCGTCGAGGCGCAAAAGCTGCTGAACGTGAGCCTGGAGGGTAGCGTCGGCTAATGAAGTCCGGAGTCCACAGTCCAGAGTCCACAGTCCAGAGTCAGGCTCCCCCCCTTCCCCCCCGAGGGGGGGCGGGGGGGAACCCGACGGTGGACTGTGGACTGTGGACTGTGGACCATGGACTGCGGACTGACCATGCTTGAGATCAAGGACCTCCACGCGAACGCCGGCGACAAGCCCGTCCTCAAGGGCTTCACCCTCACCGTCAAGGAGGGCGAGGTGCATGCCCTCATGGGCCCGAACGGGTCCGGGAAGAGCACCCTCGCCCACGTGCTCGCGGGGCGCGACGGGTTCACCGTGACCCGGGGCGCGGTCCGCTACCGGGACAAGGACCTCCTGGCCATGAGCCCCGAGGACCGGGCCCGGGAGGGCGTCTTCCTCGCCTTCCAGTACCCGGTCGAGATCCCGGGCGTCGGGAACACCTACTTCCTCCGGACCGCGCTCAACGCGATCCTCAAGCACCGCGGCCAGCCCGAGCTCGACGCCAAGGACTTCCTCGACCTCATCAAGGCCAAGGCCAAGGTGGTCCGGATCGGCGAGAACCTCCTCTCCCGCCCCGTGAACGAGGGCTTCTCCGGCGGCGAGAAGAAGCGCAACGAGATCCTCCAGATGGCCGTCCTCGAGCCCGCGCTCGCGATCCTGGACGAGACCGACTCGGGACTCGACATCGACGCCCTCCGCACCGTCTCCGAGGGCGTCAACAGCATGCGCTCGAAGGACCGCGCAATGGTCGTGATCACGCACTACCAGCGCCTCCTCGACTACATCACCCCCGACTTCGTCCACGTCCTGGTCGACGGCCGGATCGCGAGATCGGGAGGCAAGGAGCTGGCCCTCGAACTGGAGCGGAAGGGCTATGCCGGGTTCGGAGGCCCCGCCGACTGATGGCCGAGACCCTGACCGGGACCGAGGCCTACGCGGCCGAGTACGAGCGGGTCGGGGCGTCGCTCCCCGGCTTCGCCGCCCTCCGGCGCCGGGCGATGGACCGCTTCCGCTCGCTCGGGTTCCCGACCGGGCGGGAGGAGGCCTGGAGGTTCACCGACACCGCCCCCGTGGCCGAGACGGCCTTCCGCTCCGCGGCCGGAACCGCCAACCCCAACCAGTTCGCCGCGCTCGCCCGGGGGCCGCTCCGCGGCTGCCAGCTCGCGTTCGTGGACGGCCGCTTCGCCCCGGCCTTCACGCAGCTCCCCCGCGGCCTCGAGGCGGGCAGCCTCGCCGAAGCCCTCCGGGCCCGGAGCCCCCTCCTCGAGCCCCGCGTCGGGACGCTCGCCGCCTTCGAGGACCACCCCTTCGCCGCGCTCAACACGGCCTTCTTCCAGGACGGGGCCCTCGTCCGCGTCCGGAAGGGGACCGTCCTCGAGGAGCCGGTCCACCTCCTCTTCCTCTCCTCGTTCCACGGCGACCCCTACGTGACCCATCCGCGGATCCTGGTCGTCCTGGAGGAAGGGGCGCGCGCCACGGTCGTCGCCAGCTTCCTCGGGCCCGCGGGCGGGACCTACCTGACGAACGCCGTCGCCGAGCTCGACCTCGGCCCCGGGGCCGCCCTCGACTACGTCAAGGTCCAGCGCGAAAGCCAGGCCGCCTTCCACTTCGAGTCGCTGGGCGCCCGGCAGGCCCGCGGCGCCGCCCTCGCGCACCACTCGATCTCGCTCGGCGCGCGCCTGGCGCGGAACGACCTCTCGACCGTCCTCGCCGGCGAGGGCGCGGAGTGCTCGCTCCTGGGCCTCTACGAGGTCTCGGGGAGCCAGATGGCCGACCACCACACCTCCATCGACCACGCCGCCCCCGAGGGGACCAGCCGCGAGCTCTACAAGGGCATCCTCGACGGCCGCGGCCGCGCCGTCTTCGACGGCCGGATCGTCGTCCGGCCCCGCGCCCAGAAGACCAACGCCGTCCAGACGAACAAGAACCTCCTCCTCTCGAAGGAAGCCCTCGTCCAGACGAAGCCCCAGCTCGAGATCCTGGCCAACGACGTGAAGTGCCGGCACGGGGCCACGATCGGCCAGCTCGACCGGGACACGCTCTTCTACCTGCGCTCGCGCGGGATCGCCGAGGCGGAGGCGCGCCGCCTCCTCGTCCACGCCTTCGCCAGCGAGATCGTGGACCGGGTCAGGGTCGACGCCGTCCGGGCCCAGATCGGGGGCTGCCTCGGGCTCCTGGCCCCGAGCCAACCATGAAGGCCACGACCGAGTCCCGGCCCTCGCTCGACGTCGGGAAGCTCCGGGAGGAGTTCCCGATCCTGGCCTCCCGCGTCCACGGGAAGCCCCTCGTCTACCTGGACAACGCCGCGACCACGCAGAAGCCCCGCGCCGTCATCGAGGCCGCCCGCCGGTACTACGAGGAGCAGAACTCGAACATCCACCGCGGCGTCCACGCCCTCAGCGAGCGGGCCACGAAGGCCTTCGAGGACGTCCGGGTCAAGGTCGCCCGGTTCATGAACGCCGCCGACCCGCGCGAGGTCGTCTTCGTCCGGGGCACCACCGAGGCGATCAACCTGGTCGCCCGAAGCTGGGTCCGGCCCCTCCTGGAGCCGGGCGACGAGATCCTGATCACCCACCTCGAGCACCACTCGAACATCGTCCCCTGGCAGCTGCTCCGGGACGAGGCCGGGGCCGTCCTCCGGGTGGCCCCCATCGACGACCGGGGAGAGGTCCCCTTCGAGGAGTTCGAGCGCCTCCTCTCCCCGCGGACCCGCTTCGTCTCGATCGCCCACGTTTCCAACGCCCTGGGCACCGTGCTCCCGGTCCGGCGCATGATCGAGGCCGCCCACCGGGCCGGGGCGACGGTCCTCGTGGACGGGGCGCAGGCCGTCGCCCACGCGAAGGTGGACGTCCGCGCGCTCGGCGCGGACTTCTACGCCTGGAGCGGCCACAAGCTCTACGGGCCCACGGGCGTAGGGGTCCTCTACGGAAAGCTCGAGCACCTCGAGCGGATGCCCCCGTACCAGGGCGGGGGGGACATGATCCTCTCCGTCACGTTCGAGAAGACCACGTGGAACCGCGTCCCCCACAAGTTCGAGGCGGGGACCCCGGATATCGCGGGCGTGATCGCCCTGGGACCGGCGATCGACTTCCTCGAGGCGACCGGCATGGACGCGATCGCCGCGCACGAGCGGGACCTCCTGCGCCACGCCACCGAGCGGCTCTCCGCCGTCCCCGGCCTGCGGATCTTCGGGACCGCGCGGGAGAAGGCCGCGGTGCTCTCCTTCAACCTGGAGGGCGTCCACCCCCACGACGTGGGGACCATCCTCGACCAGGAGGGGGTCGCCATCCGCACCGGCCACCACTGCGCCCAGCCCGTGATGGAGCGCTACGGCGTCGCGGCCACCGCCCGCGCGTCCTTCGGGCTCTACAACACGCGCGAGGAGGCGGACGCGCTCGTCGCCGCCCTGGGCCGCGTGGCGGAGGTCTTCCGGACGTGAACGAGCTCGGCGACCTGTACCAGGAGGTCATCCTCGACCACTACAAGAAGCCCCGGAACTTCGGGACCCTGGAGGGGGCGACCGGGGCCGCGCAGGGGGACAACCCCCTCTGCGGCGACCGGCTCGCGCTCCAGGTGAAGCTCTCGGGCGACCGGATCGACGACCTCCGGTTCCGCGGCTCGGGATGCGCGATCTCCACCGCCTCGGCCTCGCTCATGACGGAGGCCGTGAAGGGGAAGACGAAGGCCGAGGCGATGGGGATCTTCGAGAGGTTCCACCCGATGGTGACGGGCCGCGGCGGGGGGAACGACCTGGGCAAGCTCGAGGTGTTCTCGGGCGTGAGCGAGTTCCCCGTCCGCGTGAAGTGCGCCACGCTGGCGTGGCACACCCTGCGCGCGGCCCTCGAGGGCCGGACGGACCCGGTGAGCACGGAATGAACGGGGAATCGAGAAGCGGGAATCGCGAAGGGGGAGCGGGCGCGCGCCCCCCCTCGATTCCCGATTCCCGATTCTCCATTCTTGAAAGTTAAGGAGCCGCCGAATGCCTCCCATGTACCCGCCCGAGATGGTCAAGCCCATGCGCGAGGAGCTGACGGCCGTCGGGTTCCAGGAGCTCCTCACCCCCGAGGACGTGGACCGCGCCGTGGCCGGAAAGGGGACCACGCTCTGCGTGATCAACTCGATCTGCGGCTGCGCCGCCGGGGCCGCGCGGCCCGGAATCGCGGCCGCCCTCCAGCACAAGGTCATCCCCGACCGCCTGGTCACCGTCTTCGCCGGGATGGAGCGCGAGGCGACCGAGCGCGTGCGCGAACATCACCGCGACGTGGCCCCGCCCTCCTCCCCGTCCATGGTGCTCTTCAAGGACGGGAAGGTGATCGGCGTCGTCCCCCGCGGCCAGATCGAAGGCCGCGGCCCCGACGAGATCGCCGAGGGGCTCCGCGGCGTCTTCGACGCCCACTGCTCCCGGCCGGGGCCGTCCATCCCGCCCGAAGCGTTCGCGAAGCTCGGGTTCGCCCGGAGCTGCGGCTCGAAGATCCCCCGCATGGAGTAGGAGACCGCCGTGATCGAGCTTTCCCGAGAGGTCGTCGCCACGACCATCCCCTACGGACAGAAGACCCGCCTCCCCCAGGGGAGCAGGGTCGAGATCACCCAGGAGCTGGGCGGGAGCTTCACCGTCCTCTGCGACCTCGGCATGGTCCGCATCGAGGGGAAGGACGCGGACGCCCTGGGCCGCGGCGCGCCCTCCGGCGCCCCCGAACTCCCCAAGGAGGCCCTCACGGACGCGAAGGCCGCGGCCACCGCGGTCTGGGACCAGCTCAAGACCTGCTTCGACCCCGAGATCCCGGTCAACATCGTCGAGCTGGGGCTCGTCTACGAGAACAAGGTCGAGCCGCTCCCCGAGGGGGGCTTCCGCGTCGAGGTCCGCTTCACCCTCACCGCCCCCGGCTGCGGGATGGGAGGCATCCTCCAGTCGGAGATCCGGTCGAAGATCCTGTCCATCCCCGGCGTCCGCGAGGCCGTGGTCGAAGTCGTCTTCGACCCGCCCTGGACCCAGTCGATGATGTCCGACGCCGCCAAGCTCCAGCTCGGAATGATGTAGGGCGCAGAGGACGCAGGAGGGGGCAGAGGACGCAGGGGGCGGAGGACGCAGAGGGGCGGAGGGCGCAGAAGCGGATGCCGCGTCTCCCCTTCTTCTCTGCGCCCTCTGCCCCCTCTGCGCTCTCTGCGGCCTACACCTCGATTCGCTCGGCGTGGGTGTAGACGTTGAAGTCGTCCTCGCGCACGAAGCCGAGGAGGGTCACCCCGAAGGTCCGGGCCGTCTCGACCGCGAGGCTTGACGGGGCCGAGACCGCCGCCACGATCGGGATCCGGGCCATGACGGCCTTCTGCACGATCTCGAAGCTCGCCCGCCCGCTCACCATGAGGAGGTGGTGGGTGAGCGGGACGCGGTCCTGGATCAGCATGTGGCCGATCGCCTTGTCCACGGCGTTGTGGCGGCCCACGTCCTCGTGCAGCGTGTGGAGGACGCCGTGCTCGTCGAAGACCCCCGCCGCGTGGAGCCCGCCCGTCTTCTCGAAGATCGTCTGGGCCTTCCGGAGGGAGTGGCCCAGGCCGTAGACCACGTCCAGCCGCACCTTCAGCCGGGCGTCGATGGGCTTCGCGTGCGTCTTGATCTGCTCGATCGACGCCTTCCCGCAAACGCCGCAGGAGCTCGTCGCGTAGAAGTTCCTCCGGAGCCGCGCGAGGTCGGGCTTGTGGCCCGACGCGTAGGTGAGGTTGACGACGTTCTTCAGCTCCGGGTGCTCGGTGTTCTCGCAGTAGCGGAGCGAGCCGATCTCCTTGGCCCCGTGGAGGAGGCCCTCCGAGTAGAGGAATCCCGCCGCCAGCGCGAAGTCGTCCCCCGGCGTCCGCATGGTGACCACGACGGGCTCGTCGTGGATCCGGATCTCGAGAGGCTCCTCGACGGCGAGGTGGTCCTCGAAGGAATGGTGCTGCGGGGACTGCGGCGCCGGCTGCGGCGCGGCGTGGTCGCGGCGGATCGAGATCTTCCGGGTCTCGTGCTTCGTGATCTTCGGGAGCGCCATGGCCCGATTCTACCGGGCCGCCGGGGGGGACATCAACAAGAGTCGGCCCTACCGGAGGAGGATTTTCAGGTACTCCCTCATGAAGGCGGGCAGGTCGTCGGGCTTCCGGGAGGTCACGAGGTTCCGGTCGACGACCACCTCCTCGTCCACCCAGGTCGCCCCGGCGTTGGCCACGTCGTCCTTGATCGCGAAGAAGCTGGTCGCCTTCCGGCCCTTCAGGATCCGGGCCGAGACCAGGACCCAGAGCGCGTGGCAGATCGCTCCCACGGGCTTCCCCGCCCGGTCGATCTCGGCCACGAGGGCGTTGACGGCTTCGACCCGCCTTAGGAAGTCCGGCGCGAAGCCGCCCGGGACCACGATCCCGTCGAAGTCCGCGGCCTTGACCTCCTTCGCGTCCGCCTCGGCCTTGACCGGGTACCCCACCTTGCTCTTGTACTCCGGCTTCCCCGTCCCCACGAAGACGGTCTTCAGCCCCGCCTCCCGCAGCCGGTAGGCCGGGTACCAGACCTCCATCTCCTGGTACTGGTCCTCCACCAGGATCGCCACCGTCTTCATGGTGTCCCCCTTCCGCTTTCCCCGCTTCCCGATTCCCGATTCCCGATTCTACCCTTCCTTGTCCTCGTACTGGTCCTTCAGGCTCCGCACCACGTTCGCGTCGGCGAGCGTGGTGGTGTCGCCGATCGCGCGGCCCTCGGCGATGTCGCGGAGGAGGCGCCGCATGATCTTGCCGGAGCGGGTCTTGGGGAGCTCGGCCGTCACGAAGAGGTCGTCCGGCCGCGCGAGCGAGCCGATCTTCTTGACGACGTGCTCCCGGATCTCCTTCTTCAGGCCGTCGTCCGGGGTCCGGCCCGCCCGGAGGGAGACGAAGGCCACAACCGCGTTCTCCTTGATCTCGTGGTGCTTCCCGATGACGGCCGCCTCGGCCACCGCGGGGTGGTCGACGAGCGCGCTCTCGATCTCCATGGTCGAGAGCCGGTGGCCGCTCACCTTGAGGACGTCGTCCACGCGGCCGAGGAGCCAGAGGTAGCCCTGCTTGTCGCGCTTGGCCCCGTCGCCCGCGAAGTACCACTTCCCGAACTTGGACCAGTAGGTCTGCCGGTACCGCTCGGGGTCGCCGTAGATCCCCCGGAGCATCCCGGGCCAGGGCGACTTGATGACGAGGAGCCCCGCGTCGACCGGTTCGCCCTTCTCGTTCACGATGTCCGCCTCGATCCCCGGGAAGGCCGTGCAGGCGGAGCCGGGCCTCGTCTTCGTCACCCCCGGGAGCGGCGAGATCAGGATGTGGCCCGTCTCCGTCTGCCACCAGGTGTCCACGATCGGGCAGCGGCCGCCCCCGATCACCTGGTGGTACCAGATCCAGGCCTCGGGATTGATCGGCTCGCCCACCGAGCCCAGCAGCCGGAGCGAGCTCATGTCGTGCTTCTTCGG
>Ga0187893_10004723_pt1 | contig 25528 bp, 32 predicted proteins | sample MA1701074metaG_FD_139574 | JGI IMG/M metagenome (GOLD analysis project Ga0187893, IMG submission 139574) | White microbial mat communities from a basaltic lava cave in the Kipuka Kanohina Cave System on the Island of Hawaii, USA - MA170107-4 metaG ... | reverse complement strand
CAGCTTCGAAACAAGGCCGGCAGAGCTGCTGTGCCTGATCGGCCCGAACGGCGCGGGCAAGACCTCGGTGCTGAACTGCATCTGCGGCCTGTACCGGCCCCAGGCAGGCACCATCCGCTTCGCCGGACGCGACCTCTCGCGTGAGGCGCCGCACCGCATCGCGCGCCTTGGGCTGGCGCGCACCTTCCAGCATGGCGAGCTGTTTGCGCACCTGAGCGTGCTGGAGAACCTGCAAGTCGCGCGCCACGCCCGGATCAAGACCCGGCTGCTGGCGGAAGCGCTGCGCACGCCCGGCGTCGAACGCGAGGAGTCGGCACATCGCGCGGCGATCGAGAGGGTGCTGGATTTCACCGACCTGGAACGCTATCGCCATGAGCCGGTGGGTGCCCTTCCGTTCGGCCTGCAGAAGATCGTCGGCTTCGCGCGCGCCCTGGCGATGGAGCCGCGTGTCCTGCTGCTGGACGAGCCCTCGGCCGGGCTCAACCGTGACGAGCGCGAGGACCTGGCGCGCTACATCCTGCGCATCAAGCACGAGATGGGAGTCGCCATGGTCTGGGTCGAGCACGATATGCAGATGGTGGCGGATCTCGCCGACCGCCTTTACGTGCTCGACCATGGCGAACCGATCGCCGAGGGCGCGCCTGCCGAGGTTCTCGTGAATCCGCGGGTCGTCGAGGCCTACCTCGGCCGTCGCGCTGCGGCGCTAAGATAGTTCCCGCCGAGGGGGGACAAGCTGCATGAAATTGCATACGCGCCTGCGCTACGCGCCGGCCGAACTGAAGCTCGAAGAGCGCGCCGACGGCAGCATCGTGCTGCGCTCGCCGCAGGCATTGAAGCCCTACGCGCGCGCCGTCGGCGACTGGCTCACGCACTGGTACGAGCGCGCGCCAGACCGGACGTTCATCGCAGAGCGGAAGGGCGACGGCTGGCGGCGCGTCAGCTACCGCGACGCGCTCTCGGATGCGCGCCGCATCGGCCAGGCGCTGCTGAACCTGGGCTTGAACGCGGACAAGCCGGTCGCGATCCTCTCGGACAACAGCGTCGATCACGCGCTGCTCGCGCTGGGCGCCATGCACGCCGGCGTGCCGGTGGCGCCGATTTCGCCCGCCTACTCGCTGATGTCGAAGGACCACGCCAAGCTGAAGCAGATTTTCGAGCTGCTCAAGCCGGGCCTGGTGTTCGCCGAGCAGGCCGACAAGTTCGCCCCGGCGCTGGCCGCGGTGGGCGCGAGATCGGCTTCCGTGAAGGAGATGCTCGAGACCAACCCCGGCTCGACGCTGGAAGTCGCCTTTTCGCGCCTGACGCCGGACACGGTCGCCAAAATCCTGTTCACCTCCGGCTCGACGGGGACGCCCAAGGGCGTCATCAACACCCACCGCATGCTGTGCTCCAACCAGCAGATGCTGGCGCAGGTTTGGCCCTTCCTCGAGGACAGGCTGCAGACCATTGTCGACTGGCTGCCCTGGAACCATACCTTCGGCGGCAATTTCTGCTTCAACGTCATTTTGCGGAACGGCGGCACGCTCTACATCGACAACGGCAAACCGGCGCCCGGCCTGGCCGAGCTCACGGCGAAAAACCTGCGCGAGATCTCGCCCACCATGTACTTCAACGTGCCGCGCGGCTTCGACCTGCTGATGCCGATGCTGGAGAAGGACGCGGCGCTGCGAAAGAATTTCTTCCGCGAGCTCGACATGGTGTTCTACGCCGGCGCAGCGCTGCCGCAGAACCTCTGGGAGCGGCTGGAGAAGCTGGCCATTGCCGAGAAAGACGGCGCCCTGTCGATGATTTCCTCCTGGGGCTCGACCGAGACCGCGCCCTCGGCGGCAGCGGTGCACTACCCGATCGAGCGCGCCGGCGTGATCGGCCTGCCAAACCCGGGTTGCGAGCTCAAGCTGGTGCCCGCCGCCGGCAAGCTAGAAGTGCGGGTCAAGGGCCCGAACGTGACGCCGGGCTACTACCGGCGCGACGACCTCACCCGGGCCGCCTTCGACGAGGAGGGGTACTACTGCATCGGCGACGCGATGCGCTTCGCCGACCCGGCCGTGCCGGAAAAAGGCCTGGTATTCGATGGCCGCGTCGCCGAGGATTTCAAGCTCACCACCGGCACCTGGGTGCACGCGGGCGCGATCCGCGTGAAGCTCATCGCCGCCGGCAATCCGCTCATCCAGGATGCCGTGATCACGGGCCACGACCGGGACGAGATCGGCGCACTCGTGTTCTTGAGCCCGAGCGCAGCAAAGGATGAAAATGTAAGAGAAAAACTTTCAAACGCCCTTGCAGTTCTCGCCAAGGAAGGCGGCAGCTCGACCCACCCCACCCGCCTTCTTGTCATGACCGAGGCGCCGCAGATCGACGGCAACGAAATCACCGATAAGGGCTATATCAACCAGCGCGCGGTGCTGGAGCGGCGGGCCGCCCTGGTCGAGAAACTCTACTCGAAGGATCCCGAAGTCATCTCGATCCGCTAGTCACTCGACCAGCTTGTAGGAAAGAAGCTCGCTTTCGAACGTGTCGCCACCGCGCGCATAGTTTTCGATCTTCACCGTCGCTCGGGCTTCAGGCGAATACCAAATGGTCGAGCGACGGCGCTGGCCGGTTCCATCGGGCTGCGAAACGTCCATCGTAGCCTCGATTCTCATGACGCGAAACCGTCCCGCGGGAACCGTGATGGTTTCCCAGCCTTTTACCTCGACGCTGCCTTCTACGGAGCTGGTATGGGTATGGGCGCGCGCACGATGCGAGATGTATTTGATGGGATAGGAGACTCCTGGCACGAGCGGAAATCGCAGAAATCGTGGCGGCGGCTTTTGGATGAATCCGCTGCAGGACGTGGACGCACTCCATTCTTCCGTGTAGACCCCGTCGAATTCCCTGCCGTCACGCTTGCGCGTGCATACGACCTGCATCAATCCCTTGTCGATATTGACGACCTGAATGTCGTATTCCTCGGAACCGGGACCCAGCATGTTTACGCCGCGGTACGTCCAGCGGTCGCCGACCTCGATCACGGGCTTGAGCACGCGGTCGGCATCCTGTCCGAAGACTGGCGGCACGGCGAGAATCAAGACCATCAGGAAGAGCAACTGGATCACGCCGACAAGTCTAGCAGCGCAGGCTAGTTCCGGCCGTCGAGCTCCTGCGCCCCCTCGATCAGCAGGTCGAGCGTCTTCAGCAATCGCCGCGCCTCGCGCGCATCCTCGCGGCTGACAGCCCGGTACAGCAGGTCCTTCTCCAGCAGCGCCGCCGCGCCGCGGCTAAGCTGGCTCTTGCGCAGACCGGCGCGGCGCGCAAGTTCGGTCAGGGGCAGGCTCTCGTCCGAGCCGAGCAGCGCCAGGAAACCGCTTAGCTGGCAGAGCGATCGCCGCATCGTCGCCAAGACGCCGCGCAATCCTGCGCAATTTAGGCTCCGGCACGCGCCAGTCGAAATACCGCTCGCGCGCCGCCGGTCACGCGCCCGGTGAAATTGCGCATCACCTTATGGCGCCAGGGGTCCAGGCCCGGAATCGGCAAGCGGAGCTGCTCCAGCACCGAAACCGTTGCCGCTTGCAAGGCATACGGCGTGCCGTCGGCGATCCGCACCGCGATCCCCAGGCTACGCGAACGCACGCCGACTGCGTGCACGCCCATCGCGCCTGCCTTGGTGACCCAGTCGCCGCGCCCTCCTTTCATCAGCGCGAGGTCGAAGCGCCCGGTACCCGAGACGAGATCCGGGTGGCGCGTCATCGCATAGAAGATCGCGCGCTGGCCCGTGCCCGTGCCGGCGGCGAGTTCGGCGTAGATCTGCGCCAGACCGGCGAGCGGCAGGGCGTAGTTCGGCGCGCCGCAGCCGTCGATGCCGCGCACCGCGCGCCCTCCCCGCACATAGCGGCGCACGAGCGCCGCTACGCGCTGCTGCAGCGGATGCGCCGGATCGAGGTAGCGCGCAACGTTCTCGCGCCGCATCCTGCACCAGGCGAGAAAACCGCTGTGCTTGCCCGAGCAGTTGTGCTGCAGCGCCAGCCATTTGCGGCCGGGGGGCACAGCAACGCCTGCAGCGGCGAAATAATGCGGCACATGGCAGCCGCATTGCAGCAGCCGGGCACCAATGCCGGCGCGCGCGAGGATTCCCTGTACGATCGAAGTGTGCATCGCTTCGCCGCTGTGACTCGCGCACATGAGAGCGAGCTCGTGCGAACCGAAATCGTAGTGCGCCATGCCCCCGTCGGCGAGGAAGGGCATCGCCTGCAGGGGTTTCAACGCCGAGCGCGTGAAGTTGAGCGCGTGCGGGTCTCCGGCGCCCATGAGCAGGCGCCCGCGCGCATCCACGACTGCGACTGAACCGTAGTGCACGCCTTCGGTGGCGCCGCCGCGGGTGGTGACGACGAGCGGGACATGGCGCGGAATCATCCGGCAAATCCTATCAGGGCTGCCTGCCTGAAACGAAGCCGGGCGCGATCCTGCGCAGCTTCTCCGGATCGATGCGGCCGCTCCTCTGGATGTAGCTCCAGGCGAACTCTCGCGGCGCGAGACGCATGTGTTCGGGAAAACGTTCGTACCATTGCGCGCTCGCGTCGGCGGCGGCCAGCAGCTTTTCGACGACCGGCCGGCGCGCCGCCTCGAAAGCAGCCAGAGCGCCGGGTATATCGCTCTTGCATTCGGCCAGGGATTTCGCCAGGGCGATCGCGTCTTCCATCGCCAGGCGCGTGCCCGAACCGATGGAGAAATGCGCGGTGCGCTGCGCATCGCCGATCAGCACCTTGTTGCCCGATACCCAGCGCCGGTTGCGCACCCTGGGAAAGTTGCGCCAGATGGAGTTGTTCGACACCAGCGCGTGGCCCTCGAGCGCATCGGCGAAGACCTCTTCGCAATACGCCAGCGTCCCGGTCTCATCCATGCGTTCGAAGCCCGCGCGCACCCAGGTCGCCGCATCGCACTCGAACACGAAGGTGCTCATCCGCGGCGCATGCCGGTAGTGGTGCGCATTGAACCAGCCCGCATCGTTCTGCACGAAAGTCTGCGTCAGCGTGTCGAATACTTTTGTCGTGCCGAACCAGGCGAACTTGTTGCTCAGTGGCGCGACCGTCGTGCCGAAATCCGCAGTTTTGCGGATCGTCGAGTTGGCGCCGTCCGCGGCCACCACAAGATCGAACGCCTGAAGATCTTCCTTTCCCGTGAGAACAAAATCATGCTCTGGAAAAACCCCCACGGTATCCAGTTGAGCACGCAGGAGTTGCAGGAATTTCAATCTGCCTACAGCTGAAAAACCGATGCCGTCGATCACCACCGGCGCCCCGCGCAGGACCACGGTGACGTCGGTCCAGGTCTCCATTTCCGGCGTGATGCGGTTGTAGGTCTCGGGATCGTCGGCGCGCAGGAATTCCAGCGCGCGCTCCGAGAACACGACGCCGAAGCCGAACGTCGAGTCGCGCGGGTTCTGCTCGACGACGCGGACCTCCCACGCCGGCAGCTGGCGCTTGACGAGATAGGCGAGGTACAGGCCCGCGGGGCCGGCACCGGATATGAGCATTTTCATGCGCTCATTCCGCGAACAGCTCCATCACCAGCTCGCGCAGCCAGCGGTTGCCCGGATCGCGCTCGAAGCGCTCGTGCCAGTGCGCGGCGACATCCGCCGGCGGGATCGGCACCGGCGGCGGCAGCGACTTGAACTTGCCGCGCTGCTGGTAGACGCGCGCGACCTTGGAGGGCAGCGTGAGGATGAGGTCGGAGCGCTCGAGCACCATCGGCACGACGGTGAAATGCGGCACCCGGAGCGCGATCTTGCGCGCGACACCCGCCCGCTCCAGGGCTTCCTCGATGACGCGGTGGCCCCCCTTGTAGGACACCAGCGCGTGCGAGGCGGCGAGAAACTGCTTCCGCGTCAGCTTCTTGCCGATATCCGGATGGTCGGCGCGCATCAGGCAGACATAGGGATCGCGAAACAGCGGCTGGCGCCGCACCGGCGGCCCCAGGCCGGGCAGGAATCCCACTGCGAGATCGAGCGCGCCCGCGGCGAGCGCATCGCCGATGTCCTCGACTTCCAGCGCCACCGCTTCCAGCCGCACGCCCGGCGCGCTGCGCTGCGCGCGCTCGAGCAGCGGCGGCAGGAACTCGATCTGGCCCAGGTCCGACATGTAGAAGCGGAACGCGCGCGTGGAAGCCGCCGGATCGAACCCCGGGCCGTGCGACAGCGCTGCTTCGAGCAGCGCGAGCGCCTGGCGCACGGGCTCGGCCAGCTCGCGCGAGAACGGCGTCGCGTCCATGCCCGAGGGCGTGCGCACAAAGAGCGCGTCCTCGAACTGCACGCGCAGGCGCGCCAGCGCGTTGGACACCGCGGGCTGGGTCAGGCCGAGGTGGCGCGCCGCGAGGGTGACGCTGCGGTCGCGCAGCACCGCGTCGAACACGCGGAGAAGATTGAGATCGAGCTCCTGAACATTCATGAAAATGATTTATATCATCCCTTACATTGATTTGACAAATGTGCGTGCGGAGTCCTACCCTTTCGTTTCCTTAGAGGAGGAAAGCATGAAAAGACTCGTCTGCATCGCCCTGGCCGCCGCCGCGCCCGCCCTCGCCCAGGCACAGGAAGTCACGCTGCGCGTCGTCAGCGCTTTCGCCGAGAACACGCAGTACGTGAAGAACCTCGAGGGCATGATCAAGAAGCTGAACGCCGACGAGAAGGGCCGCCTGCAGCTCAACTTCATCGGCGGCGCGCCGAAGGTCATGCCGGTCCCCGAGGTCGGCAATGCGGTGCGCACCGGCGTGGTCGATATCGGCATGTCGACGGGTGCGTTCTACACCAACATCATGCCCGAGGCAGATGCGCTCAAGCTGACCCAGTTGACGGGACCCGAGCTGCGCAGGAACGGCGCCACCGACCTGATCAACAAGATCTGGAACGAGAAAGCCAACATGCAGTACCTGGGCCGGGTCATCGACTTCACGCCGTTCCACCTGTATCTGACGAAGAAGATCGACAAGGCCGACCTTACCGGCCTGAAGATCCGCATTACGCCGGTGTACCGCGACTTCTTCCAGGCACTCGGCGCCACGGTCATCTCGACGACACCTGGAGAGGTCTATACCGCGCTGGAGCGCGGCGCCGTCGATGGCTACGGCTGGCCGATCAACGGCATTTTCGATTTCAACTGGCACGAAAAAACCAAATTCCGCGTCGATCCGGGCTTCTATAGCGCCGAGGTGTCGCTGGTGATGAACCTGGACAAGTGGAAGGGCCTGACGGCCGCCCAGCGCGACAGCCTGATGAAGCACGTGATTGCGTTCGAGAACGCCAATGACTCGTGGAAGAAGGTCAACGACGAGGACATCAAGCGCCAGGCGCAGGTCGGCATCCAGGTGATCACCTTCGACGCCGCCACCAACAGGCAGTACGTCGAGAAGGCGTATGACGTGGCCTGGACCAATCTCATCAAGGTGAGCCCGCAGTACGGCCCGCAGATGAGGAAATTGTTCAGCAACTAGTGCAACGTCTCTCGGCACAGTACGGCCGCTTGCTGGCGAGCCTCGCGCTCGCAGGCTGCGCCGTGCTGCTGCTCACGATGCTGGTGATCTGCGCCGACGTGTTGCTGCGCAATACGCGCATCGTGCCGGGCGTGCTCGGGGTGCCCTGGGCGAACGAAGTGACCGAGTACGCGCTGTATTTCATCACCGTGCTCACGGCGCCCTGGCTCCTGCGGCAAGGGCAGCACATCCGCATCGACGTCCTGTTGCGCGTCATTCCGCGCCGCCTGGCCTGGTATTGCGAGTGGACGGTGGACCTGATCGCGCTCGCCTGCTGCCTGACGATCGCCTGGTACGGCGTCAAGGCAGTCTTCTCCAGCCATGCCATCGGCGGCACGGTGATCAAGGTTCTGTCGGTACCGGAGTGGTGGCTGCTGGCGCCGCTGCCAACGGCTTTCACTCTGCTCGCGATCGAGGTCCTGTTCCGGATGCAACGCCTCTATGCCGCCGAACGCGGACCGCGCACCGATGCGGTCAGCGCGGCATAAGCGGCCGGAACGGCGCGCGCATGTCCTGGCAATCCGCGGCCTGGCTCCTGCTCGGCGGTTCCACGCTGCTGATGTTCCTCGGCCTCCCGGTGGCGTTCGCGTTCCTCGCCATAAACCTCGTCGGCGCGGCGATCTTCCTCGGCGGCGACGCGGGCATGATGCAGCTCGCGCGCAACAGTGTGCAATCGGTGACGAGCTTCGCGCTGACGCCGATCCCGCTTTTCATCCTGATGGGCGAAGTGCTGTTCCACACCGGCCTGGCGGTAAAGGTGATCGACGGCGTCGAACGCCTGATTCGGGAAGTGCCGGGGCGCCTGGCGGTGATCGCAGTTGTCGCGGGCACGATCTTCTCGGCGATTTCGGGCTCCACCATCGCCACCACCGCGATGCTGGGCAGCCTGATGCTGCCGGTGATGCTCGCGCGCGGCTATCACCCGACCATCGCCACGGGCCCGATCATGGCGATCGGCGCAGTGGACATGCTGATTCCACCCTCGGCATTGACGGTGCTGCTCGGGAGCCTCTCGGGAATCTCGATATCCAAGCTGCTGGTAGGCGGCATCGTGCCGGGACTGATCCTCTCGGCGATCTTCATCGTCTACATCGTACTGCGGGTCAGGCTCGAGCCGTCGCTCGCGCCGAAAACGGTGATCGACGAGCACCATGGCTGGCGCCGCTTCCAGCCTTTTTTTCAGTATGTGCTGCCGCTGGTGTCGATCTTCGTCGTCGTCGTGGGCGCGATGATCGCCGGCTGGGCCACGCCGACCGAATGCGCGGCGCTGGGCGCCTTCGCCACGATGCTCCTCGCATTCCTGTACCGATCCCTGACGATAAAGAACCTGATCCAGGCGCTGCGCGGCACCGCCGGCATCTCCGGAATGATCCTCTTCATCATCGTCGGCGCCACCACCTTCTCGCAGATCCTGTCGTTTTCCGGCGCGAGCAACGGCCTGGCGCAGCTCATCACGGGGTTCGGCCTGCCGCCCATGGCCGTCATCGCCGGCATGATGCTGTTCCTGATCTTTCTCGGTGTCTTCGTCGAGCAGGTGAGCATGATGATGATCACGCTGCCGATCTTCATGCCGGTGGTGCAGCAACTGGGCGTGGACCTGGTGTGGTTCGGCGTCCTGTTCCTCATCTGCATGCAGCTGGGGCTGCTGATGCCGCCGCACGGGCTGCTGCTGATGACGATGAAAGGCGTCTCGCCGCCGCAGGTCACGATGCTGCACATCTTTCGCGCCGTGATGCCCTTCCTGCTGGTCAGCATTGTGGTGCTGGCGCTGGTGTTCTTCGTCCCGGCGCTGGCTACCTGGCTGCCGAACCTGATCGGGTGAACTAATGGAACGTTCATTCAAGCAGGAAGTCGAGCTTCTGAAACTCGGCGCAGGCGAGACCTTCCACGGCGAGGGGATCCTCGCGGTTACCAAGGCGCTGCTGCAGTCCGGCGTCGCCTACGTCGGCGGCTATCAGGGCGCGCCCGTATCGCACGTGATGGACGTGCTGAACGACGCGCGCGACATCCTCGACGATCTGGGCGTGCACGTCGAGACCAATGCGAGCGAGGCCGGGGCCGCAGCCATGCTCGGCGCCTCGATCAACTACCCGATCCGCGGCGCGGTGGCGTTCAAATCCACCGTAGGGACCAACGTCGCCTCCGACGCGCTCTCCAATCTCTCCTCGGCCGGCGTGATCGGCGGCGCGCTGGTGGTGCTGGGGGAGGACTACGGCGAGGGCTCCTCCATCATCCAGGAGCGGAGCCACGCCTTCGCGATGAAGTCGCAGATGTGGCTGCTCGACCCGCGGCCGAACCTGCCGAAGATCGTCGAGATGGTGGAAAAAGGCTTCGAACTCTCGGAAGCCTCCAACACGCCCGTCCTGCTCGAGCTGCGCATCCGCGCCTGCCACGTGCACGGCTCGTTCGCGACGAAGAAGAACGTGAGCTCGAAGCACTCGAAGAACCATCCCATCGAAAAGCCGGATTTCGACTTTGGCCGCATCAGCCTGCCGCCGGCCACCTATGCGCAGGAAAAGCACAAGATCGAAGTGCGCTGGCCTGCCGCCGTCGATTTCATCAAGCGGAACAGGCTGAATGAAGTATTCGCGGGCGACCCGGACGGGGAAATGCGCGACACGGGCATTATGTGCCAGGGCGGGATGTACAACGCAGTGATTCGCGCGTTGCAGCTGCTCGGCCTCGCCGACGCCTTTGGCGCCACGCGCGTGCCGATCTATTGCATGAACGTCGCCTATCCGATGATCCCGGAAGAGGTCGTCGCTTTCTGCGCCGACAAGAAGCGCGTCCTGCTGGTCGAGGAAGGCCAGCCCGCCTTCATCGAGGACGCGGTGCAGGCCGCGCTGCGCCGCGCCGAGGCCAACCAGGTCAAGCTGCACGGCAAGGACATGCTCGCGCTGGGAGGCGAGTACACGGGTGAAGTCGTATTGGCCGGAATTTCGAAATTTCTGAAATCCGAAAAAGCCATCGATTCGGTCAGATCCCTCAAGGCAAAGGCGCTTGAGCTGCTCGGCGGCGTTCCCGCCCGCGCGCCCGGCTTCTGCGTCGGCTGCCCGGAGCGTCCGGTGTTCGCGGCGATGAAGGTCGCGGAGAAGTCCACCGGCGCCTTCCACATCTCCGCCGACATCGGCTGCCACACTTTCGCCACGCTGCCGCCGTTCAACATCGGCCACACGGTGCTCGGCTACGGCCTCGGCATGGCGTCGAACTCCGCAGTCAACACCATGTTCGGCAAGCGCACGCTCACCATCATGGGCGACGGCGGCTTCTGGCACAACGGCCTCACCTCGGGCATCGCCAATTCGGTCTTCAACAAGGACGACGGCATCCTCGTCATCATGAAGAACGGCTACAGCTCCGCGACCGGCACGCAGGAGCTGCCCTCGAGTCCGCAGCACAGCGAATTCAAGTCCGGCGACATGGCGATCGAGCGCGCGCTCGAAGGCGTCGGCGTGGGCTGGGTGAAGACCGTCGACAACTATCGCGTCGGCGACGTCGCCAAAGTGCTGAAGGATGCGATGTCCTCGGAATACAAGGGCCTCAAGGTCATCATCGCCGAGGGCGAGTGCCAGCTCGAACGCCAGCGCAAGCTTCGCCCTGTCGTCGCAAAGAATCTGGCGGAAGGCAAAAGGACGGTGCGGGTGAAATACGGCGTCGACGAAGACACCTGCACCGGCGACCACTCCTGCATCCGGCTCTCGGGTTGCCCAACGCTCACCGTCAAGGAAAACCCGGACCCGCTGCGGCGCGACCCGGTGGCCACCGTAATCGAGGGCTGCGTCGGCTGCGGCCTGTGCGGCGAGAACGCGCACGCCGCGGTGCTTTGTCCGTCCTTCTATAGAGCGGAAGTGATCCAGAACCCCGGATTTGTCGACCAGGTGATGGACAAGCTGAGGAATCTCTTCAAATGAGCCTTCCTGAGCGTCCAATCACGATCCTGATCGCTGCGCTCGGCGGCGAGGGCGGCGGCGTCATGGCCGACTGGCTGATCGACGCGGCGGCGCGCTGCAATTTCCCGGCGCAGAGCACCTCGATCCCGGGTGTCGCGCAGCGCACCGGCGCCACGACCTACTACCTCGAGATTTTCCCGGCGACGCGCGAGCAGCTGGGCGGCAGAAGTCCCGTGTTTTCCCTCACGCCCAGCCCCGGCAACGTCGACATCATGGTCGCCTCAGAGCTGATCGAGGCGGGTCGCGCAATGCAGAACGGCTACGTGAGCCCGGAGCGCACCACGCTGGTCGCGTCCACCCACCGCATCTACGCCACGGTCGAGAAGATGCAGATGGCCGACGGCCGATTCGAGAGCGGCCGCGTCATCGACGCGGGCAAGCAGCTCGCCAAGCGCGCGCTGCTGTTCGACATGCGCAAGCTCGCGCAGGACAGCGGCACGGTGATCAACGCCGTGCTGTTCGGCGCCATGGCCGGAAGCGGGGTCCTGCCCCTCACGCGCGAGGCCTGCGAGCAGGCGATCCGCGCCGGCGGGCGCGGCGCCGAGGCGAGCCTGCGCGGCTTCGCAGCGGGCTGTGAAATCGCCGCGGGCTCGCGCGCCACGCCGCAGCCGCCGGCGCCGCCCAAGCGCGCCGAAAGTTTGCAAGAGGTCCTCGACCTGGGTATTTCCCGCCTCAGGGATTACCAGGGCGAGGCGTACGCAAACCTGTTTCTTGCACGCATGAAACCCTTCCAGGACGGCGATTCGAAACTCGCCGCCGAGACGGCGAGGCAGCTTGCGCTGTGGATGAGCTACGAGGACATCATCCGCGTGGCGGACCTGAAAACGCGCGCCTCGCGCTTCGAGCGCGTACGGAAGGAAGTCGGGGCGAAGGAGGGCGAGCCGGTGGTGGTGATCGATTACCTCAAGCCCGGCGTCGAGGAGTTCGCCTCGCTCCTGCCCTATTCACTTGGGAAGAATCTGCATTCCTGGGCTGAAGGCCGCGGCAAGCTCGATGCGTACAACGTCGGCATGCACGTGAAGACTTCGGGCGTGTTTGGCTACCTGATGGTGCGATCGCTCGCCTGGCTAAAGCCCTGGCGGCCCTATTCGTACCGCTACACGGATGAGCAGCAGCTCATCGAGCGCTGGCTGCTGCGGGTGAAGGAAACCGCGCAGCGCAGCTCCGCGCTCGCGCTGGAAGTGGCGCAGTGCGCGACCCTGCTCAAGGGATACGGCGAGACCCACCGCCGCGGCAAGGCGAACTTCCTTGCCATCATGGATGCCCTGGTCGAGAACCCGCCGACCGCGGATGCCGCGGCGCAGGCTGCGGCGATCCGCAAGGCGCTCGAGGCGGCGCTGGCCGATCCGGAAGGCAAGGCCCTGGGCGGCGCGCTCGGCAAGCCGGTGACCTGGCTCAAGCAGGTCGGTCGAACGTAGAATCGCTTTTTCGCGAGTTTCAGGAGCCTCCCATGGCAAGCGTCCCTCGACCCGATATCGGCGCCGCGCGGCAGGATCTCTACCGGCGCATCGAGAAGCAGAATTTCGCGCCGCTCTGGGAGGTCTACCACGAGCTGATTCCGGATCAGCCGATGACGCCCTGCAAGCCCGCGATCTGGAAGTGGGCCGAAGCGCGCCCGTACCTGATGCAGGCCGGCGAACTCATCACCGCGAAGGAAGCGCTCCGGCGCGTGCTCGTGCTGCAAAACCCGGGGATGCGCGGCCAATCCTGCATCACGCAGAGCCTGTTTGCCGGCCTGCAGTTGATCCTGCCGGGCGAGATCGCGCCCAGCCACCGTCACACGCAGTCGGCGCTGCGCTTCGTCGTCGAAGGCTCGGGCGCCTACACCGCGGTGGATGGCGAACGCACCATGATGAATCCGGGCGACTTCATCATCACGCCCTCCTGGACCTGGCACGACCACGGCAATCCGGGCTCGGAGCCGGTGATCTGGCTGGACGGCCTCGACCTGCCGATCCTGCGCACTTTCGCTGCGCAGTTCCACGAGCCCTACCCCGAGGACGTGCAGCCGATCTCCCGCGGGGAAGGCGCCTCCCTGGCGCGCTACGGCAACAATCTCAAGCCGCTGGGCGCCGTAGCGCCGTTCGGCAAGACCTCCCCTATCTTCAGCTACCCCTACGGTCGCAGCCGCGAAACGCTGGTCCGGCTCGCCAGGGAGGGAGACCCGGATCCCTGCCACGGCTGGAAGATGGAATACATCAATCCGCTGACCGGCGGGCATGCCATGCCGACGATCGCGGCCTACATCCAACTGCTGCCCAGGGGCCTGCGCACCAAGCCGTACCGCTCCACCGATGGCACGGTGTATTCGGTCGTGGAAGGCAAGGGCCGCGCGACCATCGGCGGCGAGGCGTTCGATTTCGGCCCGCGCGACACCTTCGTCGTGCCCTCGTGGATGCCGCTGTCGCTGGCGGCGGACGCCGAGTGCGTGCTGTTTTCATTTTCGGATCGCCCTGCGCAGGACGCGCTCGGTCTCTGGCGGGAGAAGCGCGAGTGACCGATCCGGCGTTCTATTCCCGCGAGTACAACAACCGCGAGCTCGTGCCGGACAACGCGCGCTGGGTCGATCGCTGGATCCAGGATTCGGAGCGCGCGCGCACCACCATGACCTGCCGCCTCGACCAGCGCTACGGCGAGGCGCCGGGCGAGACGATGGACATCTTCCCGGCGCGCAAGGGCGACGGCAGCTGCATGATGTTCATCCACGGCGGCTACTGGCGCTCGCGCGACAAGCGGGACTTCTCCTTTCTTGCCCCGGCCTGGGTGGATGCCGGCGTTTCCCTCGCGGTCGTGAACTACGACCTGTGCCCGCAGGTCACGGTGGAAGAGATCGTGCGCCAGATGCTGCGCGCGAGCCGCTGGCTCTGGCTGCACGCGGAGGAATACGGCATGGACGAGGACCGGCTCTATGTCGGCGGCCACTCGGCCGGCGGACATCTTACGGCGATGATGATGGCGGCGATCTGGCCCGCATTTGACAAGCGCCTGCCGAAGGACCTCTACAAGGGCGGGCTCGCGATCAGCGGCATCTACGACCTGCGGCCGATGGTGCAGGTGGACTGGCTGAATGGCGACCTGCGCCTGGACGAGGAGACTGCGATACGAATGTCGCCCGTTTTCATGCCGGCGGCGACGCGCGCGCCGGTGATGAGCTGTGTCGGCGGCGACGAAAGCTCCGAATTCCACCGCCAGAACGCACTGCTCGGCACAAGCTGGCGCGCGGCCTTCGCGGGCGACATCCCGATGCCCGGCACGCACCATTTCTCGGTCATCGACGGGCTCGCCGACCCCTCGAGCGCGCTCTTTGCTGGCGCACGCCGGCTCATGAAGCTCGACCGGTGAACGAGTATCTGCAACCGGCGCGCTACATCGACAGCGACCACCCGGCCGTAATAGCTTTTTCAAAAAAGAATTCTTCTGGAAAATCAGACCGGGAGCGAGCCGTGGCGCTTTATTACGCCGTGCGCGACGGCGTCCGCTACAACCCGTTCCTCGATTTCTCGAAGGACGAGACCTTTCAGGCCTCACGCTGCATCAGTGCCGGCGAAGGTTTCTGCATCGGCAAGGCGGCGCTGCTCGCCGCCTGCGCGCGCGCCGACGGCATTGCAGCGCGCGTGGGATTCGCCGACGTGAAGAACCATCTCACTACGCCCGCCTTGCGCGAGCGCATGGGCACGGACCTTTTCGTCTACCACGGCTATGCCGAACTGTTTCTGGATGAAAAATGGGTCAAGGCGACGCCCGCGTTCAACGTCGAGCTGTGCCGGCGTTTCCGCGTCAAGCCGCTCGAATTCGACGGCCGCGAGGATTCCATCTTCCATCCGTTCGACGAGGAAGAACGCCGCCACATGGAATACCTGCGCGACCGCGGCAGCCATGCCGACGTGCCGGTGGCGCAGATCATGCAGGCGTTCCGCGAGGTCTACCCGGTGCTCTATGGCATGGGCGGCACCGCTGCCACGGAGCGCTTCGGCTGACGCCTCGGGAGCTGCTCGAAGCGAGCTTTCGCACCGCGGTCGCCGCGGCCGATCCCCTCGAGATCGTCCCGGCTCACCTGCCCGCGCCGCCCGACGGCCGCACGCTCGTGCTTGCCGTGGGCAAGGCGGCGGCTTCCATGGCCCTGGCAGTCGAGCGCCATTGGCCCGCGGACCGGCAGCTCTTTGGCATCGCGCTCACCCGCTACGGCCATGCCTTGCCGCTGGAGCGGATACGCTGGGAGGAAGGCGGCCATCCGGTCCCGGACGAAGCGGGCGAGCAGGCTACGCGAGAGATGCTGGGTGCGGCGCGATCGGTCAAGTCCGTGGACCTGCTGCTGGCCCTCGTTTCCGGCGGCGGATCGGCGTTGCTGTCGCTGCCGGTCGAGGGCGTCTCGATCTCGGACCTGCGCACCGTTACGAAGGAATTGCTGCGCAGCGGCGCACCAATCCAGGAGATCAACACGGTGCGCAAACACATCTCGTCCATCCAGGGAGGGCGCCTCGCGGCCGCCTGCAAGGCGCCCGTGCTGTCGCTCATCATCTCGGATGTGACCGGTGATGATCCAACGCACATCGCCTCGGGGCCCTGCACGCCCGATCCGACCACTTTCCAGGATGCGGTGGACGTTTTGAACCGCTATGAAGTCAAGCCGCCGCGCGCCGTGCTCGAGCACCTGATCGCGGGCCTGCGCGGAGAGCGCGAGGAAACGCTCAAGCCCGGTTCCCCCGTATTCGCGAGAGTCGAGAACCGCATCATCGCAACGCCGCGGCGGTCGCTGGAGGCGGCCGCGGCGCTGTTTCGCGCCAACGGAATCGAACCGGTGATCCTGGGTGATTCGATCACCGGCGAGGCGAAGGAAGTCGCGAAAGTGATGGCGGCGCTCGCACGCGAGATCCGCAGCCAGGGTGCGCCCTTCAAGCCCCCGGTCGCGCTGCTCTCGGGCGGCGAATGCACCGTGACGGTCCGCAGCACCCATGGGCGCGGCGGGCGCTGCGCCGAATTCCTGCTCGCGCTCGGATTCGAGCTCGCGGGCGCCGCCGGCGTACATGCCATCGCCGCCGATACCGACGGCATCGACGGTTCCGAGGACAATGCAGGCGCCCTGCTCGCCCCGGACTCGCTGGCGCGAGCCAGCGCGCTGGGAATGGACGCGCGGAAATTCCTCGCCGCGAACGACAGTTACGGCTTCTTCTCCGCGCTTAGCGACCTCGTCGTCACCGGCCCGACGCGCACCAACGTCAACGACTACCGCGCCATCCTGATCAGGTAGAGAAACAGCCGGGTCAGTCGGCGCATGTCAGGCTCGCCGGCGCATCCAGCGCGGAAATGCCGCGACCAATCCGGCGATCCCGCCCGGCAGGAGATGCAGGAACAGGGCGCCGTAGATCGCCCCGCTCAGCGTGGCAATGCCGCCTACTGCGCTGCCGATGAGAAAGCTCAACGAAACAAAAATGCTCGCGGGCGCGACATATAACAGCGCCATCCCCGAGAGGGCGCCGGCGATACCGGTGTACATTGCGCTGATGCCCTTGTAGTTCGCCGGCTGCGGCATGACCATTGCCAGCGCGAAAGTGACGAGCGCGAGATGCGTCCCCTGCAGCCGCACCAGCGGCAGCGACCAGCAGGACGGCGAGGCCGGCCCGCTTCAAGCGGCCTTGGCCGCTTCCTTGCTTTCGTTCTTCTTCTTCGCGTCCTCGCCGGCGGCGCCGGCGACTTCCGGGCGGTCCAGCAGGCTCACCAGCGCCAGCGGCGCATTGTCGCCTTTCCTGAAGCCGTTCTTGAGGATGCGCAGGTAGCCGCCCTTCCTCTTCGCATAGCGCGGTCCGAGCTCGCCGAAAAGCTTGGAGACGGTGTCGCGGTCGCGCAGCCGGTTGTAGGCGAGGCGCCGGTTGGCGAGCGTCGCCGACTTGCCCAGCGTGATCATCGGCTCGACGACGCGGCGCAGCTCTTTCGCCTTGGGCAGCGTGGTTGTGATCTGCTCGTGCGTGAGCAGCGAGTTCGCCATGTTGCGGAACATGGCGAGCCGGTGGCTCGTCGTGCGGTTGAGTTTCCTGAGTCCGTGACCGTGACGCATGGCGCTGTCCTGTTCTTTTCTCTCTTTACGTCCTGTGGTGCTCGAGCCCGGCCGGCGGCCAGTTCTCCAGCTTCATGCCCAGCGTGAGGCCCCTCGAAGCGAGCACTTCCTTGATTTCGTTTAGCGACTTGCGTCCGAGGTTCGGCGTCTTCAGCAATTCGGTCTCGGTGCGCTGGATCAGGTCACCGATGTAATAGATGTTCTCGGCCTTGAGGCAGTTCGCCGAACGCACCGTGAGTTCCAGGTCGTCCACCGGGCGCAGCAGGATCGGGTCGACGGCGACCGCCTTCTTCTCCTCGGTCGGCAGGGCCGTGCCTTCCAGCTGCGCGAAGACCGAGAGCTGGTCCACCAGGATGCGGGCCGCGTAGCGCACCGCTTCCTCCGGCTCGATGGCGCCGTTGGTCTCGATGTCGAGGATCAGCTTGTCCAGATCGGTGCGCTGCTCGACGCGCGCCGAATCGACCAGGTAGGAGACCCGGCGCACCGGGCTGAACGAGGCGTCGAGCACGATGCGGCCGATGCCCTTGGTCTCCTCCGGCAGGTAGCGCATGTTGCCCGGCACGTAGCCGCGGCCGCCTTCGACCTTGAGCTGCAGCTCGATCTTGCCGCCGGCCGACAGGTTTGCGATGACATGCCCTGGATTGACCACCTCGACGTCGTGCGAAGGCTCGATGTCGCCGGCCGTGACCGGTCCCTCGCCCTTCTTCTTCAGCGTCAGGATGGCTTCGTCGCGGTTATGCAGGCGGAACACCACGCCCTTGAGATTCAACAGGATGTCGACGATGTCCTCGCGCACGCCGTCGAGCGTCGAGTACTCGTGCACCACGTTGGCGATCTGCACCTCGGTCGGCGCATAGCCGGGCATCGACGAGAGCAGCACGCGGCGCAGGGCATTGCCCAGCGTGTGGCCGTAGCCGCGCTCGAAGGGTTCCATCGTCACCTTGGCGTGCGACGGGGACAGGTTTTGCACATCGACGATGCGCGGCTTGAGGAATCCGGTCTGGGGCATGGGGCTTTCCTGGTTGCTTACTTCGAGTACAGTTCGATGATCAGGCTCTCGTTGATCGTGGAGGACATGTCGACGCGCGCGGGGAGCGACTTGAACTTCCCCTTCAGCGCCTTGGTGTCCACCTCGATCCATTCCGGAATGCCGCGCGACTCGGCGGCCTCGGAAGCAGCCTTGAGGCGCAGCTGCGCCTTTGCCTTCTCGGCGATTTCGATCACGTCGCCGGGGCTGACCTCGTAGGACGGAATGTTGACGCGCTTGCCGTTGACGAGCACGCCGTTGTGCCGCACCACCTGGCGCGCTTCGCTGCGCGAGGCGCCGAATCCCATGCGGTAGGCGACGTTGTCGAGCCGCGTCTCGAGCAGCTGCAGCAGGCGCTCGCCGGTCACGCCCTTGGAGCGAGAGGCTTCGGCGTAGGTCTTGCGGAACTGGCGCTCGAGAACCCCGTAGATGCGGCGCGTCTTCTGCTTCTCGCGCAGCTGCTTGCCGTAGTCCGAAAGCCGCGCGCCGCTTTTCTGGCCGTGCTGGCCGGGAGCGTAGCCGCGCCGCTCGATGGCGCATTTGTCGGTAAAGCACTTCTCGCCCTTGAGGAAGAGCTTCTCGCCTTCCCTGCGGCACTGGCGGCACTTCGCGTCGAGGTTTCTGGCCATGCGTTCTCCTAAACTCGCCGGCGCTTGGGCGCGCGGCAGCCGTTGTGCGGTACGGGGGTGACGTCGGCGATCGAGCCGATCTTCAGGCCGATCGCGTTGAGCGCGCGCACCGCGGATTCGCGGCCCGGTCCAGGGCCCTTGATGCGCACTTCGATGTTCTTGACGCCGCACTCCTGCGCCGCGCGCCCGGCGCGCTCGGCCGCCATCTGCGCGGCGAAGGGCGTCGATTTGCGCGAGCCCTTGAAGCCGGCATTGCCCGAGGTCGCCCAGGAAAGCGTGTTGCCCTGGCGGTCGGTGATGGTGACGATGGTGTTGTTGAAGGACGCGTGCACGTGGGCGATGCCCTCGGCGACGTTCTTCTTCACCTTCTTGCGCGCGCGCGCCGCCGCAGTCTGCTGCAGCTGTTGTCCGGAGGGGGGGGCTTTGCTCGCCATGACGGTTCTTTCTGAAAGTGCCTTTGCGTAGGTTCCGGTCTAGCCAATCTTGCCGACTGGTGCGTTCTGCTTCACTGCGGCCTTGCGCGGCCCCTTGCGCGTACGCGCGTTGGTGCGCGTGCGCTGCCCGCGCACCGGCAGGCCCTTGCGGTGGCGCGAGCCGCGGTAGCAGCCCAGGTCGATCAGGCGCTTGACCGACATCTGCACTTCGCGGCGCAGGTCGCCTTCCACCGTCAGGCGCGTGATGCTCTCGCGCAGCCGGTCCATCTCGGCATCCGTGAGGTCCTTGATCTTGCGGTTCGGCTCGATGCCCGAACCGGCGCAGATCGCCTTCGCGCGCGAGCGGCCGATGCCGTAGATCGCGGTGAGCGCGATGCTGGCGTGCTGGTGGTTCGGAATGTTGATGCCTGCAATACGGGCCATAGCGGTTTTCTTCCGGGGAACCTGAGATTATATCAATTTCTTCAAGGGTTTATCAACCTTGCCGTTGCTTATGGCGAGGATCGGTGCAAATCACACGTACCACGCGCTTGCGCCGCACGATCTTGCAGTTGCGGCAGATTTTCTTCACTGAGGCCATGACTTTCATGTCGATTTCCTTTCGCTAGCGGGCGGGAATGCCGCCCTTGAAGCTGGCCTTCTTGAGCAGGCTCTCGTACTGGTGCGTCATCACGTAGGCCTGCACCTGGGCCATGAAATCCATCGTCACCACGACGATGATGAGGAGCGAGGTGCCGCCGAAATAGAACGGCACGTTCCAGCGCAGGATCAGGAACTCCGGCAGCAGGCAGACCAGCGTGACGTAGATCGCGCCGGCAAGCGTCAGCCGCGTCAGGATCTTCTCGAGGTATTTCGCGGTCTGCTCGCCCGGCCGGATGCCCGGCACGAAGGCGCCCGATTTCTTCAGGTTGTCCGCGGTTTCCTTCGGGTTGTACTGCAACGCGGTGTAGAAGAAGCAGAAGAACACGATCAGGGCGCCGTAGAGGATCACATACACCGGCTGTCCGGGCGACAGCGCGCCGGCAAGATCGCGCAGCCAGACAAAGCCCTCGGCCGAGCCGAACCAGGAAAGCAGCGTGGCGGGGAACAGGATCAGCGAGGAGGCGAAGATCGGCGGAATCACGCCCGACATGTTGAGCTTGAACGGCAGGTGCGAACTCTGCCCGCCGTAGACGCGGTTGCCGACCTGGCGCTTGGCGTAGTTGACGAGGATTTTTCTTTGCCCGCGCTCGATGAAGCAGACGAAGGCCGTGACCGCGGCCACGGAAACCGCGATCAGGAGCGCCGTGAGCGGATGCATGGCACCTGTGCGCACCAGTTCGAGAGTGCCGGCGATCGCGTTGGGCAGGCCCGCCGCGATGCCCGCGAAAATGATGATCGAAATGCCGTTGCCCAGGCCGCGCTCGGTGATCTGCTCGCCGAGCCACATGAGGAACATGGTGCCGGTCACCAAGGTGGTCACGGTCGTGATGCGGAACATGAGGCCCGGGTCGAGCACCAGGTTCGGCTGCGATTCCAGCGCGATCGAAATGCCGGTCGCCTGGAAGAGCGCGAGGAACACCGTCCCGTAGCGCGTGTACTGGGTGATCTTGCGCCGGCCGGTCTCGCCTTCCTTGCGCAGCTGCTCGAGCTGCGGGCTCACCGCCGTCATGAGCTGCATGATGATCGAGGCGGAGATGTACGGCATGATGCCGAGCGCGAAAATGGTGAAGCGCGACAGGGCGCCGCCGGAAAACATGTTGAACATGCCGAGAATGCCGCCCTGCTGCCCCTTGAACAGCTCCGCGAGCACGTTCGGGTCGATGCCCGGCACCGGAATGTGCGCGCCGATGCGGAACACGAACAGCGCCCCGAGAAGAAACAGCAGTCGCTTCTTCAGGTCGCCGAACCGGGCGGTCTTGCCAGCGCCGGGAAGTGCGGTTGCCAAGCGGGCTTACTCCTTCGCTTTCTTTTCTTTTGCAGCGAGTTTTTTCGCGGGCGGCGGCGCAGCGGCGGGCTCTTCACAGGTGCCGCCCGCGGCCTCGATCGCCGCGCGCGCGCCCTTGGTCGCCTTCACGCCCTTCAGCACGATCTTGCGCTTGAGCTCGCCCGACAGGATGACCTTCGCGCGCAGCGTCTGGCGCGGCACCACGCGCTCGGCGTGCAGCGCCGCGAGGTCGATGTCACTTGCCTTCATGCCCTGCAATTCCGACAGCCGCACTTCGGCGACCGTGGCGCGCGTCAGCGACTTGAAGCCGCGTTTCGGCAGCCGCCGGTGCAGCGGCATCTGGCCGCCTTCGAAGCCGACCTTGTGAAAGCCGCCCGCGCGCGCCTTCTGGCCCTTGTGGCCAAGGCCCGCGGTCTTGCCCCAGCCCGAGCCGATGCCGCGCCCGACGCGGTGGCGCGCCTGGCGCGCGCCCGGCGCCGGTTTCAGTCCATTGAGCCGCATGCTAGTTCTCCAGCCTGACGAGATAGGCGACGCGGTTGATCATGCCGCGCACCTCGGGGGTGTCCACCAGTTCGACCACGTGGTTCATGCGCCGCAGCCCGAGGCCGCGCACCGTGGCGACGTGCCCTGTCTTGCAGCCAGCAGTGCTCTTGACCAGCTTTACCTTGATTTTCTTGTCCGCCATGGGCCGCCCTAGTTAAGGATTTCCTCGACCTTCTTGCCGCGCTTGGCGGCGATCTCGGCCGGGGTGTTCATCGCCTGCAGGCCTTGCAGCGTCGCGCGCACCACGTTGTACGGATTGGTCGAGCCGAAGCACTTGGCGAGCACGTTGGTGACGCCCATCACTTCGAACACCGCGCGCATCGGACCGCCGGCGATGATTCCGGTTCCCTCCGACGCCGGTTGCATGAGGACCTTCGCCGAACCGTGGTGACCGAAGACGGTGTGGTGCAGCGTGCCGCTTTTCAGCTTCACCTTGAACATCGAGCGGCGCGCTTCCTCCATCGCCTTTTGCACCGCGACCGGTACTTCGCGCGCCTTGCCCTTGCCCATGCCGACGCTGCCGTCGCCGTCGCCGACCACGGTAAGAGCGGCGAAGCCGAGCACGCGGCCGCCTTTCACCACCTTGGTGACGCGGTTGACCGCGATCATCTTCTCGCGCAGCCCGTCGCCGCGTTCTTCCTGCTGCTGCATCCGTCTCGCCTGCATTTTGGCCATTGCAGATTCCTTAGAATTTAAGTCCGCCAGCTCGCGCCGCTTCGGCCAGCGCCTTTATCCGGCCGTGGTACCTGTAACCCGCGCGGTCGAATGCCACGCTCGCGATGCCGGCGGCCTTGGCCTTTTCGGCAATGCGTTGCCCTACGGCCTCGGCCGCCTTCTTCGTGGCGCCGGTCTTCATCTTGGCGCGCAGTTCCTTCTCCACGCTGGAAGCGCTGGCGAGCACCTTGTCGCCCGCAGGCGAAGTGATCTGCGCATAGATATGCACGTTGGTACGGTGCACGGTGAGGCGCACCGCGCCGATTTCGCGGATCTTGAGCCGGGTCTGGCGCGAGCGGCGCAGGCGGGCGGAATTCTTGTCGATCATGGCAGTATGTCCAGGGTTGCGTTACTTCTTCTTCGTCTCTTTGAGCACGATGGCCTCGCCCGTGTAGCGTACGCCCTTGCCCTTGTAGGGCTCGGGGGGCTTCACGTCGCGGATCTCCGCCGCGATGCGGCCCACGAGCTGCTTGTCGATGCCGGTGACCACGATCTCGGTCTGGGTAGGCGTCGCCACCTTGACGCCCTTGGGCATCTGCTGCACCACCGGGTGCGAGAAGCCGAGCGACAGGTTGAGCTTGTCCCCCTGGGCCTGGGCGCGGTAGCCGACGCCGACCAGCGCCAGCTTCTTCTCCCAGCCCTTGGTGACGCCGGTCACCATGTTGGCGACCAGCATGCGTATGGTGCCGGACATCGCATTGGCGTGATTCGAATTGCCCAGGGCCTTGCACTTGAGAGTATCGCCGTCCTTCTCGACGCCGACGTTCGGGTCCATCGCGCGCACGACGGTGCCCAGCGGACCCTTCACGGAGATCTCCGCCGCGGAAATTTTCACCTCGACGCCCTTGGGCAGCGGAATGGGATTCTTTGCGATGCGCGACATGGCCGTCTCCTCAGGCGACGATGCAGAGGACTTCGCCGCCGACGCCTGTGGCGCGCGCCTTGCGATCGGTCATCACGCCTCGCGAGGTGGATACGATCGCCACGCCGAGGCCGTTCATGACCTGCGGCAGGCTGTTGCGGTCCTTGTAGACGCGCAGGCCGGGCTTGGAGATGCGCTCGAGGCGCTCGATCACCGGCCGGCCGGCGTAGTACTTGAGGCCGATGCGCAGTACCTTCTTCGCGCCGTCCTCGCGCACCGCGAAATCCTCGACGTAGCCCTCGTCCTTGAGCACCTGGGCGATGGAAATTTTCAGCTTGGAACAGGGCATGTCCACCTCCACCTGCCCGACCATCTGGGCATTGCGGATGCGGGTCAACATGTCTGCGATCGGATCGGTCATGCTCATCGCGGACTCCTTACCAGCTCGCCTTGATCACACCCGGCACTTCGCCGTGCAGCGCGAGCTCGCGCAGCTTGATGCGTCCAAGGCCGAATTTCCGGTACACGCCGCGCGGGCGCCCAGTCAGCGCGCAGCGGTTGCGCAGGCGCACCGGCGAAGCGTCGCGCGGCAGGCGCTGCAGCTTGGCGCGCGCGGCCTCGCGGTCCTCGTCGGCGGCCTTGACGTCGCGAATCACCGCGATCAGCGCGGCGCGCTTCGCTTTGAACTTCTCGACGGTCTGGCGGCGGAATTTGTCACGCAGCTTCACTGAGAGCTTGGCCATGCGGGTCAGCCTTTCTGGTCTTGCATGTTCGATTCCGGCGCGGTCTTTGCCGGCGGGGTTTGTCCCGGCTTGTGGGCGTCCTGCCTCGGCTGGTCCACGCGGAACGGGAAGCGGAACGCGGTGAGCAGGGCGCGCGCCTCGTCGTCGCTCTTCGCCGTGGTGTTGATGGCGATGTCCATGCCGCGCAGGGCGTCGATCTTGTCGTACTCGATTTCGGGGAAGATGATCTGTTCCTTGACGCCCAGGCTGTAGCTGCCGCGGCCGTCGAAGGCGCGGTTGGACACGCCCCTGAAGTCGCGGATGCGCGGGATCGCGATGTTGACGAGGCGGTCGAGGAATTCGTACATGCGCGCGCCGCGCAGCGTGACCATGCAGCCCACCGGGTAACCGGCGCGCACCTTGAAGTTGGCGATCGACTTGCGCGTGATGGTCACCACCGGCTTCTGTCCGGCGATGCGCGTCATGTCGCCCACCGCATGATCGAGCACCTTCTTGTCGTTCACCGCTTCGCCGACGCCCATGTTGAGCGTGATTTTCCTGATGCGCGGCACCTGCATCACGGTGGTGTAGCCGAATTTCTTCATCAGGTCGGGAACGATCTTGTCGCGGTACTGGATCGCGAGCCGCGCCGGCGGCGCCGGCACGCGCGGGCCGGTGTCGGCCAGAATCGGCGCAGGCTTCTTCGCCTGCTGCTCTTTTTTCGGCTGCTTCGGCTGCTGTTGCGGCGCCGCCTGCTGCTTGGGCTTTGCGTCCTTGTCTTTGTCCTTCGCCATGGCCTGTCCTTACGCGTCCACCTGTTCGCCGTTCGAGCGGAATACCCGCACCTTGCGCCCGTCGCCCAGCAGCTTGAAGCCGACGCGGTCGGCTTTCCTGGTCGCAGGATTGAAGAGCGCGATATTCGATATATGGATCGGCATGTCCTTGTCGACGATGCCGCCGGTCTGGTTCTTCATCGGGTTCGGCCGCTGGTGCTTCTTCGCCCGGTTCACGCCCTCCACCACGACGTGTTCCGCGTCCACGCGGCGCAGCACAGTGCCGCGCTTGCCCTTGTCGCGGCCCGAGATCACCACGACCTCATCGCCCTTCTTTATGCGTTGCATCAGAGCACCTCGGGTGCAAGCGAAACGATTTTCATGAAGCGCTCGGT
>Ga0187893_10004722_pt1 | contig 25533 bp, 23 predicted proteins | sample MA1701074metaG_FD_139574 | JGI IMG/M metagenome (GOLD analysis project Ga0187893, IMG submission 139574) | White microbial mat communities from a basaltic lava cave in the Kipuka Kanohina Cave System on the Island of Hawaii, USA - MA170107-4 metaG ... | reverse complement strand
GTGATGCGCCTCGTACCGGCCCTTCAGGCCGCGCAAGATGGCAATCGTGTCTTCGACGCCTGGCTCTCCGACAAAGACGGGCTGAAACCGCCGCTCTAGCGCGGCGTCTTTTTCAATGTGCTTGCGGTACTCGTCCAGCGTGGTGGCCCCGATGCACCGCAACTCGCCGCGCGCCAAGGCCGGCTTGAGCAGGTTGGCCGCGTCGTTCCCCCCCTCCGCGGCGCCGGCGCCCACCACGTCTCCTTCCACTCCCGCGCCCAGGAGGGGGACCGGTCCGTGTGGCAGACGCCGCAGGCGTTCGGCGCTTGCGACGCCCCGAAGCGCTCCGTCAGCTCGGGCTCCGGGTTCCCGATGAGGTGGTCGCGGGCGGTGTGCAGCACGCCGGTGAGGAACTTGGGCATGTGGCAGTCGACGCAGCGCACGTCGGCATGTCGGGTGTGCTCGGTCGCCGCGGTGGTGTACTTCGGCGCGGTGTGGCACTGGGTGCACTGGGCGTCGTCGCTCTCCTGCCATTTCATGGACCAGCGCTCGCCGCCATGCATCTGGTGGCAGGAGAGGCAGCTCATCCCTCCCTTCAGGTAGCAGGCGCTCTGGGACTGCACCGTGCCCTCGTAGGCGAGCCCGTTGATCCGCCCGTCGGCGAAGAACTGCGAGCCGTCGAAGTTCATCGAGACGGCGATGTCATGGAAGGAGACGGTCGGATCCTCGTCGATCCCGTGGCGCCAGAGATGCAGGTAGTGGCAGCGCCCGCAGGAGTCCATCACCCCGCGCGCGTCGAGATCGCGGCGCGGATGGAGCAGGCGCTGCGGACGCTCGTACGCCACCCCCTCCGCATGCTCCGCGCGGTGCCAGGCGACATGGAGCGATCCCGGCCCGTGGCAGGATTCGCACGCCACCGCACCCTCGAGCATGCGGCTCGCGTAGGTGCCCTCCGCCTCGTTGTAGCCCACGTCGTAGTCGGTGGCGTGGCACTGCCCGCATCCGTTGTTGAAGACGATGGTGCGGGTGTCGTCGGTCTCGGACGGCGCGACGTTTCCGGCGATGTCGGCCAGCACCTGGTGGGTCTGGTCCCACTCCTTGCGCTCGATGCTCCAGCAGATGGGAAGAACGCGCCACTCGCCGCGGGCGTCGGTGTAGAGATAGGCCTGCTCGAAGGCGCGCCCCACCACCCGGGTGACGAGATGGTCGCCGGCGGGGCGCCCATCCTTGCCCGCCACGCGCACGTAGTAGCGCCCGTCACGGATGTAGGGCGTTGCGGTGAAGTACTTCGCGTCCACCGCCACCCCGTCGAACCGCCCCGAGACGCTGTCCGGTCCCGCCTCGCGCAGGGAGTAGGCGTGCGCCGTCTCGAGCCAGGTGGCGTGACGGTCCTCGTGGCAGCTCTTGCAGGTCTCCGATCCGACGAAGCCGGCCTTGCCGGCGGCCAGGGGAGGGGGCGGGGAGGGGGCGGGAGCGGGCGCGCGCTTCCTTCCCAGGAAGAACGCGGCGACGAGCAAGGCGGCGATCAGGGCGGCCGGTCCGAGCACGCGCACGAACGAGATCGTACCCGCGGCCCGCAGACCTCGTGCGGCCGCGCGCGGACCGGATTTCCGTGAAGGGGCCGGCAGCGGTTACGCTCCCCGCGTGCGGCTGGCGCTCTTGACGCATGAACTTCCCGGATCCGGGGGCGTGCTCCGCCACCGCCCGGAGGACTTCGAGGTCGAAGAGCTCCCGCTCTACCTGCCCTCGGGCGAAGGGGAGCACGTCTATTTTCGCGTGTCGAAGCGCGGCGTTTCCACCTTCGAAGCGGTGCGCCGCATCGCCAAGGCGCTCGATGTGCCGGAGCACGCCATCGCCTACGCGGGGCTCAAGGACGCCCGCGCCGTCACCACGCAGTGGATGAGCCTCGAACGGGTGACGGAGCAGCAGATCCTCGCCCTCAAGATCCCCGACGTCGCCTGTGACGGCGTTTCCCGCCACACCAACAAGTTGAAGCTGGGCCATCTGCGCGGCAACCGGTTCCGCATCGCCGTGCGGGGGGCCTCCCCCGCCCCCCTCCCGCGCGTCCGCGCGGTGCTGGACGAGCTGATGCGGCGCGGCGTTCCCAATTATTTCGGCAGCCAGCGGTTCGGGGCGCGGGAAAACAGCCACCTCTGCGGCGAGGCGCTCGTGCGGCGCGATCACGCCTCCTTCGTGCGCCATCTCCTGGGCGGGCCGTCGGACCTGGAGGGGGACCCGCGGCTCCGCGAGGCGCGGCGGCTGTTCGACGAGGGGTCGTTGCAGGAGGCGTTCGACGTCATGCCGATCCGCTGCCGGACGGAGAAGAAGGCGCTTCACGCGCTCCTGCGGTTCAAAGACCCCGAGCGCGCCTACTTCTCCATCCCGAAGCGGATGCGGCAGATGTTCGCGTCGGCGTTCCAGTCCCACCTCTTCAACCGGATCGTGGAGCGCCGCCTCCCCGAACTGGACCGCCTCCGCGAGGGTGATCTCGCCCTCCTGCACAGGAACGGCGCGGTCTTCCTCGTCGGCGACGCGGCGCGGGAGCAGCCGCGCTGCGACGCGCAGGAGATCTCCCCTTCGGGACCGATGTTCGGCACCCACACCCGGCTGGCGGAGGGGGAGCCGGGGGCGGTGGAGCGGGAGGTGCTCGCCTCCACGGGGCTCGCGGACGGGGATTTCGAGGTGGGCGGGGGGCTGCGGCTCAAGGGGATGCGGCGCGCGCTGCGGGTGCCGCTGGCGGACGTCTCCCTGGAGGAGGCGGGGGAGTTCGCGTATCGGGTCGGGTTCACGCTGCCGAGCGGGAGCTTCGCCACCATCGTAATGGCCGAACTCATGAAGACCGAGACGCCGGGGGAGGTCGAAACGGTCGGCGAAAGCGCCTAGACTGTCCGGGTGCGGGTCATCGCCTTCTTCAACCACAAGGGGGGCGTCGGCAAGACGACCACCGTGGCCAATCTCGCCGCGGCGCTGGCCCGCGCCGGGCGGCGCGTCCTCACCATCGACACCGATCCGCAAGCCTGCCTCACGGTGCATCTCGGCATCGACCTCGCCGATCCGGGCGGCTCGCTCTACGAAGTGCTCACCGAGGATCTGCCGATGGCCCAGGCGGTGCGGCCGACCAAGGAGGAGCACGTCGGGATCGTGCCGAGCCATCTCGATCTGGCCGGCGCGGAGATGGAGCTCGCTTCCATGATCGGGCGCGAGCACGTGCTGCGCCACGCGCTCGACCGCTATCTCGCCACGGGCCCGGGCTTGGACTACGTCATCCTCGACTGCCCGCCCTCCCTCGGGCTGCTGACGCTCAACGCGCTCTGCGCGGCGCGCGAGTTGATCGTGCCGATCCAGACCGAGTACCTGGCGCTGCGCGGCATGGGCAAGCTGCTTGAAGTGGTGCGGCTCATCCAGCGCCGCTCCAACCCCGCCCTGCGCATCACCGGCATCCTCCCGACGCTCTACCGCCAGGGCACGCTGCTCGCCCGCGAGGTGAAAGAGGAGATCGAGAAGCACTTCGGCGGCCAGGTCTTCCGCACGGTGATCCGTACCAATATCCGGCTGGCCGAGGCGCCGTCGCACGGCAAATCGATCCTCGGCTACGCGCCCGATTCTCCCGGCGCCCTCGATTACCTCGATTTCGCTCGAGAGGTCGAGGCGATGCAGGGCGTGCCGATCGTGGCGGCCCCCGCCCCCGGCCTCGCGTGAAGGCGGAGCGGGTCTCCTTCGCGCCGCGCGGGGAGCCGGCGTTGCGCCTGGAAGGTTGGCTTCTCGACGGCGGCGGCGCTCCCCTCGTGGTGAGCCACCCGCATCCGCTCCACGGGGGGACGATGGACCACCCGGTCGTGGAGGCGATCTGGCGGGGAGGGGGCGGGGCGGGGTTTCGCGCGCTGCGCTACAACTTCCGCGGCGTGGGCGGATCGACCGGGCGGCTCACGCAGAAGTCGCCGCTCCCGCTCGCCGACCTGGGCGGCGCGATCGATTTCCTGGGGCCGGCGCCCGCGATCGCTCTGGGCTACAGCTACGGCGCGCGGGTGACGCTGCACGCCGTCGCCGCGGGAGACCGCATCGCGCGCGCCCTACTCGTCGGGCTTCCCACGCGGCTCCCTCACAACGCCGCCGCCATGAGCAACCTCATCCTGGGACGCCGCCTCTCCGGGGAGCAGTACCGCCCGACCCCCGACCTGGACCTGCTCCGGGAGGCGCGCGTGCCGCTCCTCCTGATCGCCGGCGCCCTCGACCCCCTCTTCGAGCCCGACGCCGTCCGCGCGCGCGGCGTCGAACCCCTCCTCCTCCCCGGCGTGAACCACTTCCTCAGCCGCCGCCTCGGCAACTCCCCTCCCGCCCCCCCCGACCTCGCCACCCTCCTCCACCTCCTGTACGGTGCCGCGGCAAAGCCGCCGGAAATGTAATCGATCGGTTGCACCTCGCCCGCGTACGGTGCCGCGGCAAAACCGCCGGAAATGCAGTCGAGCGGATACACCCCGAGGGAGGGCATGAGGGGGGCTCGGCAAGGGAACTGTGGCGGCGTCACTCGAGCTTCACGGCATCGAGCGCAGCGCGCGTGATGGAGGCGGCGAGACGCGCATAGGGCGGATGGGCGAGGACGCACGCGCGGTGGCGCGCTACCCACTCCTGCACCGTGGATCGAGGACGCTTCAGGAGTGTGGCAATGGCGGGCAACGAGAGGCCGCAGAGCTCCCGCAGTAGCCCTGCCTCGAGGAGTGGCAGCGCCCCGAGGCGGCCCCACGGTCCGTCGCCGATCAGGGGGCACAACTCGGCGCGGAGCTCGGCGACGCGGGCGCGGAGAAGGGGAATGGGGAGGACGGGAATGCCGGGCAGCGTCCCGTCGGCGAGCTTCGCCTTGCGCCGCATCCAATTCTGGATCTCTCGCGGCGTCGCCGTCATCAGCGGGGTGAGCTCATCGAACATGGCCGGATCACACAGCACCCTGCGCTCGACCCACTCCTTGAATCCGTCCGGGAGCCGCGTGGGAAAGCGGGCGAAATAGGCCTCGGGCCAGTCGTTCTTGGCAATTTGGCCAAAGCCGCACTCCTCCTGGATCCAGGAACGGCACAGCCACGGGCGAGTCTCGCCGGTCGCGTGGAACGCGGCGCTGCCGAAGGGATAGTGCGCGGCGTCGGAGGCCAGACATGCGTCGACGGCGTTGTCGTCAATGTACCGCACGACCATGCGGCGGTAGGTGAGGCTGTCGACGCGACGCGACCGGAAGCGGCTGCGGACCAGCGGGCCGTCGCGCCGATTGAGTCGATTGAAGTAGCGCGCGTACTCGTTCTGGATCCTGCGCATCCCCTCGGAAAGCAGCCCCTTCGGACTGCGCACCAGCATGTGGAAATGAGTCTGCAATACGCTGAAGGCGTGGACTTCGATCTCTCCGCGCCGAACCGCGCGCGCGATCCGGGACTCGAAGAAGCGATAATCCTGCCTGCGCTCGAACATCGTGCGGCGCGCGAGGCCCCGATTCGTGACATGGTGCCAGGTGTCCGGTCCATCCTGGCGGCACTTTCTCGCCATACCACTACCTCGTGGACGGTGTCACGCGGACGGGGCGAGGTGTATCCGTTCGACTACACTTCCGGCGGCTTTGCCGCGGCACCGTACGCGGGAGGGGGGAGGCGCATACGGCGGAGGGTTTCTTGTTTGTCGGGGAAGCCGCAGAGGTGAAGGAGCTTCGTTACGGGCGGGAGAGTGAAGCGGCGGCCTCGGCCGAGCCCTTCATAGAGGGGCGGCAGCTCGATCCACCCGCGAGGGTAGGGCACGAAGGGGAGCCGGCGCCGGACGATGAGGGCGTTGAGGGGCGGCTGGTCGATCAAGCGTCCCATCCTCGGCAGGCAGCGCTCCATTTCCCGCTCCCAGCGCTCCAGCGAGGAGCGGAACGCGCTCGCCGGGAAACAGATCGCGCCGGCGTTCACGCCCCAGGCACGCCGGTGGAGCAACCGCTCCCACCAACGCAGCGCCCCGCCGACGGAGGCACTCCGCATGCGGTTGAACGGGTACTCGTCCCCGGCGCAGACGGCCGCCGGCTCGAAGGCGAAGAGGGGCGCCACGTCCCCCACCGCCACGATGTCGCAGTCCAGGAAGAGGATGCGGTCGTAGGCGGACGCGTCGAGGTGGCGCCACGCGCCCAGCTTGAGCCTGCGCGACGCCAGCGCATTGCCCGCCGCACCGACGCGCACCGCCTCGGCCCCCGCCCCCCCCTGAAACATCCCGTCGGTCAAAACCACCACGTCGCCGGTGAACCGCCCCGCGGCCCGCAAGGAGTCGATGCAGAGGCGCGCCATCTCGCCGTAGGCCGGGTCGCCCACACAGACGAGATAGACCAGCGCCCTCATCCCGCCGTCGACTCCCGGGGCGAACGGAGCGGCGCGGGCAGTTCCGCGAGGGGCGGGCGCCGCGGATAGAGCGCGGCGCGCAGGAGGAGCGCGATCTCCAAGACCAGCGTCGCGGTCCACCAGAGCATCGAGTTCCACGCGCCGTTGTCCAGGGAGGGCAGGAGCGCGAACGCGAGCGCGGAGGCAAGCAGCAGGAGCGTGACGCCGGTGGAGAGCGTGATCGCCGCGGTAGCGCCGCGCGCGATGAGCACGCCGCGCAGCGCGAACCGCAGCGCCTGCAGGAACGGCATCGCCACGCCGATCGCCAGCGCGGGAAGCAACAACCGCATCACCTCGCCTCCGGGCCGCTCGCCCAGGAGCGTCACCAAGACCACGTCACGCAGCGGGGTGAAGCAACCCACGGCGGCCACGGCGCTCAGCCCGATTCCCACCAGCAGCGCGAAGCGCATCATGCGCGCCGCCCCCTCCGGCGTGAGCGCCTTCGCGGTGGTGAGGGACTGGAGCGCGATGGCCCCGGCATTCAGGAAGAAGACGAGGGAGCGCACCTCCTGGAACGCCGCGAGGGAGGCCGGCTGCCCCTCCGGCGGCACGCGCCCCGCGATCCGCAGATGAAAGATGAGCGATCCGACGCTCAGCGTGTTGGCGAGCATCAGGAGGAGCGCGAACCGCACGGGCCGGGGGTGGGGTTCGCCGGTGGTGGGAGGCCGCAGGCGCGCCGAACGCCGGCCGCCGAGCACCCCCACGCCGGTCTCCACGGCGATCCCGACGCTCATGCAGAACGCACCCAGGGACGCCCCCGTGAATCCGAGCGCGTCGCCGAAGCCGAGGCCCAAGAGAGCCGTCACGCCGAGCCGCACCAGCGTCCCGAGCCCGACGAGGATCGTGTTGTCCGACCGGATCTCCTGCGCCTGGAACACGCCGCGCACCGCGATGAAGAGCGGCATCGGCGCCAACAGCGGCAGCGCCCGGTGCGCCGCCTCGGCCAGCGCCCGGTCGTCGGTGAACGCGCCCAAGATGACGCCGCCCAGCGGCGTGAAGCCCAACAGGAGCTCGAGCGCCGCAACCACGACCCCGGCGACGGTGCAGATCAGGAGCGCGCGGCGCATGCCGTGCTTGCCGTCGGTGAGCTTGATGCCGATCTCGCGCGCGACCAGGAGCGGGCTGTGCAGGAAGACGGCGAAGCTCAGCAAGAGCGCGTAGCCCGCCAGCTCCCGCGCGTGGTCGCGACCGACCAGCCGGTTGATGGAGGCGTTGACCACCGGCGTCCCCCCCGAGAGCAGGAGGAACGTGAGCGCGAGCGGGGTCCAGAGCGCGAAGAGCCGCCGCAGCCGCAGCCCGGCAGGAATCAATCCGGCACCGGGACGAAGGGGCGGAACAGGCCGATCGCCTCGTGCGGCGGCTCCTGGAAGATCCCGAGCCGACTCCGCCCCGAGGAGGGATCGATCTGCAAGACGACCCAGGTCTCGCCATGGATGCTCGCGGCGGCCGACGCGTGGGCCCCGGTGCGCGGGTCGTAGATCGAGAGGCTGTAGTCCGCGCGCGGCACACGCAGGAGCCCGGTTTCGATGCCCGTGGCGCCGCCGGGCTCGAACCGCACGGGGAAGCAGCGGGCCACGTGGGTGCCGACGGTGCAGATGGGCGCGGATTCGAGGGGGGCTTGGGGGGCCGGCGCGGCATGGACGACGAAGTGCACCGTCTGGCCGGGGTCGAACGGCTCCTGGGCGCGGCTCCGGGAGCAGGCTGCGGCCAGGAGGAGGGGGAGCAGGAGGCGGAAACGGCCCAGCATGAGCGCGCGATTCTAGCATTTGACGCCGGGCGCGCTCCGGTTAGGCTCTTCGCTTCGGTGGTCACGCCGAAAGACTTCGTCGGTCGGGATGTCATCACCGTCGGCGATTTGCGGCGCGAGGAGATCCTCTTCCTCCTCGATACGGCGGCCCGGTTCGAGAATCTCGTGGGGCCGCTCCTGGCCGGCTGCGTGGTCGCCACGCTCTTCTACGAACCCTCCACCCGCACCCGCTTGAGCTTCGAAAGCGCCGTGGGGCGGCTGGGCGGCCGCATCATCGGCTTCGCCGACTCGGCGGTGTCGTCGCAGGCGAAGGGGGAGACGGTGGCCGACACCGTGCGGGTCGTCGAGGGCTACTCCGACCTCATCCTGATCCGCCATCCGGCGGAGGGGTCCGCGCGGCTCGCCGCCGACTACGCCAAGGTCCCCGTGGTGAACTGCGGCGACGGCGCCCACCAGCACCCCACCCAGACCCTTGTCGACCTCTACACGATCCGGCGGGAGTGCCGCCGGCTGGACGGGCTCAAATACGTCTTCGTCGGCGATCTGCGCTACGGGCGCACCGTCCACAGTCTCGTCACGACCCTGGCGCACTTCGGCGCTCAGGTGACCCTGGTCTCCCCGCCGTTCCTCCGCCTCCCCGCCGAATTCCGCGCGTCTCTCGGCCAGCGGCAGGTGCCGTTCCGGGAAACCACGGACCTGCTGGAGTCGATCGGCGAGGCGGATGTGCTCTACGTGACCCGCATCCAGAAGGAGCGGTTCACCGACCCGATCGAGTACGAGAAGGTGAAAGACGCCTACCGCGTGGACGACGCGCTCCTCGCCCGGGCGCGGCCCGAACTGACCATCCTCCACCCGCTGCCGCGCGTCAACGAAATTGCCCCCGAGGTGGACCGCCACCCCCATGCCGCCTACTTCCGGCAGGCGCACTACGGCGTCGCGGTCCGAAAGGCGCTCCTCGCGCTCCTCCTCGACCGGGCTCGCGAGGTCGTGGGATGAGCGCGCGCGGCCAGCCCACCTACCATGTGAGCGCCCTGGAGCGCGGCACGGTGCTCGACCACCTGCGCGCCGGCAGCGCGCTCGGCGCCCTGCGGGTGCTGCGGGTGCCCGCCGACGTGACCATCACCGTGGGGATCAACCTCGCCTCCCCGCGCCTGGGCCACAAAGACCTCATCAAGATCGCGGGCTACGAACTCACCGGCGAGGAGGCGGCCAAAGTGGCGCTCCTCAGCCCCGACGCCTCCTTCTCCATCATCCGCGACTTCAAGGTGGTCACGAAGCTCAAGCTGGAGCCGCCCGCCGCCTTCCGGGGCCTGTTGCGCTGCCCCAACCAGGCTTGCATCGTGCACTCGGAACGGGTCCCGGGCGCGTTCACCGTGGAGGCGCGCGACCCCCTGCGCGTCCGATGCGACTATTGCGAACGCTCCATCCCGGAAGAGCAGTTCGAGTTCGTCTGATCCCGGGGGTTTCCCGGGTCTGCCCGGCCGGGGTATGCTCTCGGCAGGTCGCGCATGGCCCAGGCATTGATGGTCCTCCTCTCGGTCCTCCAAGCGACCCTCCCCATCGCCGTCTGCTTCCCCCACTGCGACGAGCCCCCCGCCGTCATCGTGAACGGCGAGCACTCCCAAGACGACTGCCACCCCTCCCACGAGGAGCACAGCAGCTGCTGCACCGACCTCTCGCAGGACCTCGCGCCGCCGGGAATCGCGCCGGTGTTGGTGGCGCCCGACGCCCCCGCCCCCTCCCCTCTCCTTCCCGCCGCGCGCCCCGGCCATGGCGGCGGGGCCCGCCCCCTCCCCGGCCCGATGCCGCGAGCGCTCCTCGAGCTCGCCACCTGCCGCATCCTCCGCTGAGCCGGGCGCGCCGCCCGTCGTCGTTCCGAGTCCCGGAGGAGTTCCATGTCACGATCCGCCGCAACCAATCCCGATTCCGCTCTGCCCCGCGAAAGCCCCGCGGTCCTCGCCGTCGTGGGAGGGCTCGCGCTCCTTCTCGGTGTCGTGGCGGGATGGCTCGCCGCGTCCCAGTCCGGCCCGGGCGGGCGCGCCGCCGGCGACGCCGCCGCGCACGCCGCGCCGACCAGGTCCCTCGACCCGCGCACGCTGGCCAATCTCGGCGTCGAGGTGGGGGCGGTCGCCGCCGCCGACCACTGGCTGGCCCGCGAAGTACCCGCGGTGGTCCGCATTCCGCCGGAGTCGCTGCATCCCGTGACCGCCCCGATGGGCGGTTGGGTGCGCCGCGTCCTCGTGCGCCGCGGAGAGAGGGTGGCGGCGGGCGAGCCGATGCTCGAACTGGTCCGCGACCCTCTCCCGCGTCCCAGCCTCACGCTCACCGACGCGGTCCTGCGCCCGCTCAATGAGGAGTACCACGCCGCCATCGCCGGGCTGCGCACCGCCCGCGAGGCGCTCGACATCGCCGTGGCGGAGCTGGAGCGGGTGCGCGCCATCGTCGCGGGTCCCGGCGGGGACCGTCCGCCCGTCGTGACCAAGACCGAGGTGGATCTGGTCTACGAGGAGCGGCGCGCCCGCAGCGCCTATGCCAACGCGCTCCACGAGGCGGACCGGCACGGGATGACCGAGGAGGAGATCAAGCGGGTGGAGGGGGGCGGGGACGTGGAGTACACCCTGCCCGCGGCGCAGCGCGTCTTGATGCGCAACCGGCTCTGGTCGGATGCCGCGGCGCGCATGCTCGCGGCGCTGCCGCAGGAACAGCGCGACCTCCCCTACGCGACCGCGGCGCTGGGCGAGCTCGCCGGCGCCGGGCTCCTGGGCAAGGAGGTGGTCGAGGAGCTGCTGGCCCGGCCCGGGCTCACGGCGGCGTTCCTCGAGATCGCAGGGCTGTTGCAGCAGGGATGGTCGGTCGCCGCGCTGCTCGCGCTGGAGGAGGCGGGCGCCCTCGAACCGCGCTTCGCCCTGCGCGCGCCGCAAGGCGCGGCCGATTGGGACGTCGCCGCACTGCCGGTGCTCCCGGGCGATCGTGTGGAGACCGGCGCGACGCTGGCGCTCTGCGAGGACCCGCGAACGGTTCTCCTCGAGCTGGTCCCCGCCGCCTCCGATCTCGCGCCCCTCGCGGCGGCGCTCGCCGCGGGGAGGCCGCTTCGCGCGGAGCCGCTCCTGGCGGGGGGCGGCCCGGCGGTCGAAGGCGTGACGCTGCTCCGGATCGCGGCGGAGGAGTCCCCGGAGGCGGGAGCCAACGGGCGCGCCTGGGCCGAGGCGCCCAACGCGCCGCTTCCGTCGGGGGGCGCGTCGGGATCGCGCTTCCGCTCCTGGACGCTCCGCGCGGGCCAGCGCCTCGTCGTCGATTTGCCCTTCCGGCGCCTGGAGGGGGTCTTCGTCCTCCCGGCCGACGCCCTCGCCTTCGCCGGACCGGAGAGCATCCTGCTCCTCGAGGACGGCGACACGTTTCGCCCGGTCCCGGTGCGCGTCTTGCACCGCGACGCGCGCACCGCCGTCATCGCGCAGGACGGCGCGATCTTTCCGGGGGACCGCGTCGTGCGGCGCGGGGCCGCGGCGCTGGCGCTGGCGCTGGAATCGACGATGGGGCAAGGAGGGCACGCGGGCCACGGCCACCCGCACTGAGCCATGATCGACCTTCGTCGCATCATCGCGGGAAGCCTTCGGGGAAGGCGCACCGTCGCCCTGCTCGCCCTGGCCATCGCCGTCTACGGCGGGGTGATGGCGGTCTCGTTGCCCATCGACGTGCTGCCCGACCTCAACCGCCCGACGGTCACGGTCCTCACCGAGGCGCACGGGCTGGTGCCCGAAGACGTGGAGCGGCTCATCACCCGCCCCATCGAGCAGACCATGAGCGGCGCCACGAACGTCACCCGGGTGCGCAGCAGCTCGGGGCTCGACCTTTCCGTGGTCTTCGTGGAGTTCGCCTGGGGCAGCGAGATCTTCCGCAATCGGCAGGTGGTGCAGGAGCGGCTCGCCACCGCCCGGGCGCAGCTTCCGCCGGGCATCGAGCCGGTGCTGGCCCCCATCGCCAGCATCATGGGGCAGATCCTGCAGGTCGGCGTGCAGAGCCGCGGCGGCACCACCGACCCCTCCACCCTGCGCCAGACCGCCGACACGGTCATCCGGCCGCGCATCCTCGCGCTGCCCGGCGTGGCGCAAGTCGTCTCCATCGGCGGCAGCCCGCGCCAGCTCCAGGTGATCGTGGACGCGCGCGCGCTGCGCGCCTACGACGTGACCCTCGAGCAGGTGCGGGACGCGATCCTGCGTGCCAACGCCGCCGGCTCGGGGGGCGTTCTCCCGGTCGGCAGCGAAGGGCCCGTCATCACGGTGCCCGGGTTCTTGCGCGAGCCGGAGGACCTCGCCCTGGCGGTGGTGCGCGCGGAGGGGCCGCGGCCGGTGCGCATCGCGGATGTGGCGCGGGTGGAGTTCGGCCCCGCCTCCCTGCGCGTCGGCGAAGCGGGGGTAAACGGGATGCCCGGCGTCATCCTCACCGTCTTCAAGCAGCCCGGCGCCGACACCGTCGACCTCACCCGGCGGGTCGAGGCGGAGTTGGCCGACCTGGCCCCCTCGCTCCCCCCCGATTTCGTGTTGCATCCCGCGCTCTACCAGCAAGCGGGATTCATTACCCGGGCGATCGACAACGTCGTCGAGGCCCTGCGGGACGGCGCCATCCTCGTGGTGGCGGTGCTCTTCCTCTTCATCCTCAATCTCCGCACCACCCTCATCACGCTCACCGCGCTCCCGCTCTCCATCGCGGTGACCGCCATCGTCTTCCATCTCACCGGCGTCTCGATCAACACCATGACGCTGGGCGGGCTCGCCGTGGCGGTCGGCGCGCTGGTGGACGACGCGATCGTGGACGTGGAAAACGTGCACCGCCGGCTGCGCGAGAACCGCACCGCCGAACGGCCGCTCCACCCGCTCCTCGTGGTCTACCGCGCGTCGAGCGAGGTGCGCAAGCCGATCCTCGTGAGCACGCTTCTGGTCATGGTGGTCTACGTGCCGCTCTTCGCGCTCACCGGCATGGAGGGCAGGCTCTTCACCCCCATCGGCGTCGCCTACATCGTGAGCATCGCCGCGTCGCTCCTCGTCTCCCTCACCGTCACCCCCGTCCTCTGCCTCTGGCTGCTTCCGCAGTGCGGCACGGTAGTCAAGGCGCAGGAGAGCTTCGTGGTGCGCAAGGTGAAGGCCGTGAGCGGCCGCTGGATGGCGTTCTCCTGCCGAAGGCCCTGGGCCATCGCCACCGTGGTGGGCGCCGCGTCCATCGGCGCGGTTCTGGTCCTCGCGACCCGCGGCTCGGAGTTCCTGCCGCCGTTCAACGAAGGCTCCGCGCAAATCAACTTCATCCTGCCGCCGGGCACCAGCCTGGAGACCTCCGATGCGTTCGGGCGCCGCCTCGAGCAGGAGGTGATGGGGATTTCCGGCGTCCTCTCCCTCGGGCGCCGCACCGGCCGCGGCGAGGGCGACGAGCACGCCGAGGGGGTCAACACCACCGAGATCATCGTCAGCTTCGATCCCGCCACGCGGCGCCCGCGCGAGGAGATCCTCGCCGAGATCCGCGCGCGCATCGCCACCGCCTTCCCCGGCGCCGCCTCCTCGGTGGAGCAGCCGCTGGCGCATCTCCTCTCGCGCCTGCTCTCCGGCGTCAACGCCCAGGTGGCCATCAAGGGATTCGGCCCCGACCTGACCGTCCTGCGCACGTTGGGAGCGGAGGTGACGGCGGCGGTGAGCGCGGTGCCCGGCGTCACCGATCTCTTCCCCGAGCCGCAAGTACTCATGCGCCAGGTCGAGGTCGTGCCGCGGCGCGCCGATCTCGCGCGCCGGGGCATCGCATCCGAGCGCGTCGCCGAGATCATCGAATTGGGGCTGGAGGGGGGCGAGGTGAGCCGCGTGGTCACCGGGCAGATCGCCTATCCCGTGGTGCTCCGTCTCCGCCACGAGGACCGCGCCGACCTGGGCAGCATCGGCGATCTCGCCCTCACCGGACCCGGCGGCGCCCGTGTGCTGCTCTCCGAGGTCGCCGACGTCCGCCTGACCTGGACGCCGAACAACGTGAACCGCGAGAACGTCTCGCGCCGCGTCGTCGTCCAGCACAACGTGGCCGGCCGCTCCCTGGGCACCGTGGTCGCGGAGGTCGAGCAGGCGCTGGCGCCGCTCAAGGCGCGCCTGAAGGCCATGCCCGGCTACTCCCTGCGCATCGAGGGCCAGTTCCAGGCGCAGCGCGAGGCGGAGCGCCGCCTCATCGTCTTGAGCCTCGTCGCGCTCGCCACCATGTTCTGCATCCTCCTCGGCCACTACCGCTCCGCCAGCCTCGCCTGGCAGGTGATGGCGAGCATCCCGATGGCGCTCCTGGGCGGCGTGGCGCTGCTCGTGATCACCGGCCAGACGGTCTCCATCGCCGCGCTGGTGGGATTCATCTCGCTCTGCGGCATCGCCGCGCGCAACAGCGTCCTGCTCATCGACCACTACCTCCACGTGATGCGCGAGGAAAAGCTCCCCTTCGGCGTCGCCATGGCGCTCAAGGCGGGCCGCGAGCGCATCATCCCGGTGCTCATGACCGCGCTCTGCGCCGGCATCGCGCTCGTGCCCATCGCGCTCGCCCCCGACCGGCCGGGGCGCGAGCTGCTCTATCCTGTGGCGACGGTCATTCTGGGCGGGCTCTTGTCGAGCACGCTCCTCGATCTGCTCGTCACGCCGGGGCTCTTCCTCTCCCTGGGCCGCCGCGCCGCGGAGCGCCATGCGGCGCGACGCGAGCAGCAGGACGGGGTGGAGGAAGAACTCGCAAAAGAACTTTCCCTGCAAGGAGACAACGCCCATGAGAATGCGTGAACTGGCGATCCTGCTCTGCTGCGCGCTTGCCGCGTGCGGGAAGAAAAAAGAAGAGGGGGGCGGGGGCGGCCACGCCCACGACGAGCCCGGGCCGCACGGCGGCGAGATCCTCGATCTCGGCGGCGGCGCCTACCACCTCGAGATCCTGCACGACCACGACGGCGGCTCGATGAAGGTCTGGATCCTCGACAGCGCCATGAAAGAGACGATCCCGGTCCCGGCGCCGGTGGTGAACCTGGTGACGAAGGGCGGCCCGGTCCAGTTCACCCTCACCCCGGGCGCGACGCTCGAAGGCAACCTGGCGCTCGAATGGCACGGGGCGCACGATGGGCTCAAGGTCGATCCTTGGGACGGCCGCATCGTGCTCAACATCAAGGGAAAAACCTTCCAGTCGCCCCTGGAGGGTGAGGCGCACAAGCATTGAGCCGGATCGCACCGCTCCTGCTCGCGCTCGGCGCGGGCTGCGTCGCCTACGCGCCGAGGCCGGTGGACCCCGTGGCGGAGGTGCGGGATGCGCCCGTGCCTCCGCCCGGGCCGCTCGCCTGGGAGGATGCGGTGCGCTTCGCCCTCGACCACAATCCCGATCTGCTCGCGTTGCGCGCGCTGGCCGAGGCCGCCGGCCCCCGCCCCCCTCCTGCGCCCCCCGAGGCAAGTGCGGGCGTGGACGACGGGCAGCTCTTCGAAGCAGGCCTCCGTCTCGATGCGCTCTCGCTCCTCGGCCTCGGGCCGCGGCGCGCGGAGATCATTCTTGCGCGGGCGCGGCGGGAGGAGGCGCGGCTGCTGCATCATCAGCGGGCGCGGGAGGTGGCGGGCGAATTGGCGGAGGCGTACGAGGTGGAGCGGGTCTACCGCGCGCTGCCGCCGCTTCCCGAGCCGATCGACCCGTCCCTCTACGTTCGTGCGGGCCTCCTGCCGGCGGCGTCGGAGGCGGCGGCGCGGGCGAACCGGGTGGAGCTCGACGCGGAGCGGGAGGAGCGCCTGTCGGGGCGCGCGCAGAACCGCCTCGCGTTGCTGCGGCTCCTCGGCGCGCGACCGGGGGCGGCGCTGGAGATTGCGCCGGGGGAGTTGCCCCTCCCGCCCGCGGGGGCACTGGAGGCGGCGGCGGTGCTGCGCGCGCGGGCGGATGTGCAGAGCGCGCTGGCGGGGTACGAGGTGGCGGACGCCGAGTTCCGCCGGGCGGTGGCGGGGCAGTTCCCGAAGCTCGCCCTGGAACCATCGCTCGGCGGCGATCCCCTCGACTTGTTCGGCCTCGTGAGCGTGAGCCTTCCGATCGGGGCCGGGCGCGCGGCGCGGGCGGCCCACGCGGCGCGGGAGGCGGCGCGCGAACGGGTGCGCGGGAAGGCGCTCGACGCGGTGACGGAGGCGGAGGTCGCGGCGCAGGCGGCGCGGCGCGCGGCGGCGCAGTCGGCCTCGGCGCGAGAGCGCGCGCTCGCCTCCGAACTGCTCTTCCGCTCGGCGCAAGCGCGTTTGGCGACCGAGCGGGGCGTCTTGGGCGAGTTCCTGCTGGAGGGCCAGGCCCGGGTCGCGGTGGCGCGGGAGCTGCGCGAGGCGGCGCTGGCCGACGCGCGCGCCCGCGTGGCCGCCGCGCGGGCCGCAGGTTGGCCCGGGAACTGACGGCGCGGAAGCTTCGCGCTCGCCTGACCGAACTTATCCTGTAGAGATGCCCACCACGACCGGCTACGACCTCCGCGCGGAGCAGGCGCGCCTCCGCTTCCCCGACCTCACCCTCCGCGGCATGACGCTCAACCGGGCGTCGGCGCGCATCCAGCTCACGGGCAAGATGGAGCGGCCGGAGATGGAGAAGACGCGGGCCGCCGCGCGGGAAGCGCTCTTCACCACCACCCACGACGCCAAGGGGCCGGTCCTCGAACTGGGTTGGCCCGTGGCGGGCCCCTACGTCGCCTCGCCCGCGGGCACCTACATGGATCTCTATCTGGGCGTGGCCCAAAAGATCCTGGACGAGAACCACCCGCGGTTCCTGGAACTGGCCGAGGCGCTGCTGCGCCACAAGCTCCTCTTCCGCCGCGAGATCTCCACCGACGATTTTCTCTTGCTGGCCGGCAATCTCGCGCCGGTGGCAGGGCCCATCGAGCTGGGCGCGCTCCTCGACGGGCTCGCCGGGAAGCGCTGGCCGGGGGCGGGGGGCTACCGGACGTTTCATTCCAACTCCGGCACCGAGGCGTGCGAAGCGGCGCTCAAGCTCGCTTTCGTCGTGAAGTACAAGAAGTTCCTGGAGAAGCGCGGGCTGGCCACCTTCCAGCGGCTCATGGCGCAGATGAAGGTGCCGGAGGTTTCGTTCTTCGCCGGAAAGGCCGACGCGCCGGTCTTTTCCACCTACCCCTTCGTGATGGTCGCCTGCGAGAGTTCGTTCCATGGGCGCACCCTCGGCTCGCTCCACGCGACGCGCTCGAAGGCGGCGCACCAGTTCGGCTATCCCAAGGCGGCCAACGTCCGCCATATTCCCTACAACTCCGGCGACGCGCTGGCCAAGAAGATCGACCCCCGCCCCATCGAGGCGATCCTCGACGCCCCCGGAGGCGTGCTCGCCGTGCTCGAGGGCGGACGCATCCCCGCCGATCTCTTCGCGGGCTTTCTGGCCGAACCGCTCCAGGGCGAGGGCGGCTACGTGCCCGGCGACCCCGCCTTCTTCCAGGCGTGCGAGGCGGCCTGCCGCGCGCATGACGCGCTCTTCATGGTGGACGAGGTGCAGACCTTCGGCCGCACCGGCACGCTTTTTCTGTCCGAGCAGCTCGACGTGACGCCCGACGCGATCTGCATCGCGAAGGCGGCGGTCGTGGGCGCGACGATCGCCCGCGCCGATCTCGAACGGTTCCTGCACGTCGGCTGGCACTCCAACACCTTCGGCGGCGGCAAGCTCTTCGACACGAGCTTCGCCTACGCCGTGGTGGACTCCCTGGCGAACGAGCGCAACCCGATGTTTGCGGGCCTTTCCTATCTCGAGAACTGCACCGTGAAGGGCGACTACCTGGCGCAGAAGCTGGAGGAGATCGCCACGCGCCACCCGAAGATGGTCCTCGGCCAGGAGGGGCGCGGGCTCCTCTGCGGCGTGGACGTGCGCCAGCGCGACAAGGTGATCGCCGAAGGCTGGAAGCGCGGCCTCAAGATGCTCGGCTGCGGCCCCGCGGGCGACGTGGCGCGCATCCGGCTCATCTTCCTGGCCGACACCCTCGCCCGCGAAATCGACGACTTCGCGAAGGTGTTCGAGGAGACGGTCGCGGCGGTGGGCGGCTAGGCTCGCCCCTCCCCCACGCCGAGCACGATCCCGTCCGGCCCCGCGTACTGGGCCAGCCGCGCGCCGAACTGCTCGGTCGGCGGCTGGAGGCACTCCACCCCGGCCGCCAGCATCTTCTTGTGGAAGGCGTCGAGGTCGGGCACCTGGACCCCCGGCCGGCAGGTGCCGGGGCGATCCTCCGGCCCCGCCTTGTGGAGCGCGAACGTCGCCCCCGCCGTGCCGAATTCGGTCCAGCCCGGCGTTTCGAACCGCAGCGGCATCCCCACCACGTCGCGGTAGAAGGCGACGGCGTGATTCATGTCGGAGACCAAGAGGATGGAGTAGTGGACGCGCATGGGCACCAGTCTATTCACTCGCTTCTCACGGCCTGATAGGATCGGGGCGGTGGGCACCTGGAACGGCCTGGCCCTCGCCCTCCTGCTCGGCTGCGCCGCGAGCGCGGAGGAGGAGCGCGTCGCCTTCGAGTGGATCTATCGCGTAACGGGGGGCGGGGCCCTGCGGGAGAAGGCGATCGAGGCGCTGCGCGGGCGGTTCACGGAGTTGCGCGTCGAGCCGGACGGCGAGGACCGCGTGAAGGTGGCGGGCGACGTCGCCGCCGTCGAGGAGTTGAAGGCGCTGAAGGAGCGCATCGCCGCCCAGGGCAAGCTCCAATTGCGGCTGACCGTGGAACCCAACGACCCGCTCTTCGAGGCCGCCTGGAAGCTGTTCCAGGACCACCAAGGCCCGCGGCTCTCGTCCAGTCAGTTGCCGGAGACGGAGCGCGCCCGTTTCCCCCAAGGAGTGCAGTGGATTCCGCTCGCGCGGGGCGCGCAGGCGCACTTCGCGCCCGACCGGCTCCCCGACGGCAAGGAGCCCATCGTGCTCTGCGCGCGCGACCCGGAGAACCTCGGCGAAGCCGACCTGGAAAACGTGCGCGCCGCCCCGGACCCCGATCTCGGAGACCGCGTCTGGTCCATCCACTTCGACGTGAAGGAACCCCGCCGCGAAGCGATGAGACGCCTCACCGCACAGCGCGGACGTCACCTGGCGGTGGCGGTCGACGCCAAGGTGCTGATGGCGCCCGTGCTGCAGGAGCCGCTCGACAAGAGCGGCCAGATCACCGGCAACTTCGACGAGGCCGCCGCGCGCGCGCTGGCGTCCATGCTCGCCCACCCCCTCCCTTGCCCGCTGGCGCTGGTGAGCGAGAAGCCCGCGCGGACGGGGGGGGCGGGGTAGGGGGGCGGTAGGTGCACGGTTCCCCTGGACACTCCGTTGGGAGAGGATTCCCGAAGGAGAGGGTGTCTAGGGCAAGACGATCGAAGCGACCGGGAGCGCCCGGAACGGATCGAGGGCGTAGCCCGAGCGGAGTTCCGGGCGCGGGCGGCGACGTGGGGCGCGGGAGGAGCCGGCGGAAGATGGAGGCGGTGCTGCGGCAGCCGAAGGGCGAGGACCTGGACGCGGTGTCGCTGTCGCCGGGGCTGAGGAACGAGTCGGCGACGGTGTAGGGAGGCGCACCGCGCCCCCTTTCCCCGCATGGGGGGAGAGGGGACCTGGAACACGACGGAGATCAACGGGAACTACACCCCATGGACTTACACGATTGGGTGGCGAGCCACTGGAAGGCGGAGGAGACCAGCACCGCCGCGCTGATGGCGGACTCCTACGCGCGGCTCCTGGCCGAGGGCGGCCCGGGCGCCTGCGAGGCGCCGCACCTGTCGCGGCGCGACCCTCCCCTCGCGCGGGATCCCACCCGATGCGCACGACGACCTCCATCGCGTCCGCGCCTTCATGGATCCTGCGGGCTAGCGCGCCGAGGCTTCCGGCGCCCGGAGATTCTCGTGGCAAAGTTGCTGGAGGGCGCGGGCGAGGGCGTGGCGCTCGCCGTCGTGGGTGACACCGCGGACGTGGAGGACCGCTCCGGTCTGGAGGACGCCGCCCACCGGGTCGGCGATGAAGGCCGTTCAGGCGATCTCCACGTCGAAGTCGCCAAGGAAGGCCTGCTGCCGCGTCTGGCCGATCCAGGCGCCCTGCGAGCTGCCGCCGGCGAGCCGGTAGCGAAGCCGCAGCGCGGGCACGGCGGCGGCGTCCCCCCACCGGCCGAGCGCGTCGATGGCGCGCAGCCGCACGGCGGCCGAGGATGAATCGAGCGCGGCGACCAGCCGGCGCGTCGCCTCCTTGCCGGCGGGCCGCATCGCCTCGAGGGCGGCGGCGCGCAACGCGGTCGTCTGGTCGAGAAGGACGCGGCGGATGAGCGCCGCGAGTGCGCGCGGCTCGACCGCGCACTCGGAAAGGAACCGGATCGCGCGGCGGCGCTCTCCTTCACGGGAGGCGTCCGCCCGCGCGCAGAGCTCCCGCAGGCGCGCGTCGTCGGGCACCCAGCCCCCCTCCCTGCGCGCGTACCCCAGAGCCCGGCGGGAAGCGCGATGGCCGGGGTCGAGCAGCAGCACCGCCTCGTGGGCGGCGCGCGCCTCCTTGGCGAGCCCGTGCGCCTCGTGATCGAGGGCCAACTCGAACCGGGCGCGCACGTCGCCCTCCTCCCGCGCGGCGGCGCGCGGGTCGGGACCGGCCGCGGCGATCGCGGCGAGAAGGAGGAGGGGCAGCGTCCGTCCCATCGCGGATGGAAACGGCGCGCGGGGGCGCGGGGTTACGCGACCTTCAGGATTGGTCCCAGAGGCGCCGCAGGGGCACGGCATGGAAGCCTTCGCCGAACGGCACGCTCGTCTCGCCGTCATGAAGGACGATGCCGGCTCGGAAGCGCTTGCCCGCGGCGGCGCGCAGCTTCCGGAGTCCCTGGAAGTCGCCGGGCGACACGGTTGCGCTCGCCTTGACCTCGACGCCCGCCACTTCCCCCGCGCCGCGTTCGATCACGAGATCCACTTCCGCGCCGTCGCGATCGCGGAAGTGGAAGAAGCGATACTCCTCGGCTCCCGCGCTCGCCTGCCGACGGAGTTCCTGGAACACGAACGTCTCCAGCAGTTGCCCCAAGGCGCCGCGGTCCTCGCGGAGCGTCCTCGCGTCGAGCCCCAGGAGCGCCGCGGCGAGGCCCGCATCGCCCAGGTGGAGCTTGGGCGTCTTGATGAGGCGGCTCAGCCGGTTGCTGTGCCAGGGCGGAAGCTCATCCAGCAGGAACACCCGGCCCAGCACCGTGACGTAGTCGGCGATGGTGGGCCGACTCAGCTGAAAGGGGGCGGCCAGCTCACTGACATTGAAGAGGCAGGCCGTCCGCCCGGCCGCAAGCGCGAGGAGTCGGGGGAGGACGTGGAGGGAGTGGATCTTGGCGAGATCCCGAACGTCCCGCTGCACGAGCGTTTCGACGTAGTCGCGATACCATGCCATCCGCCTCGATGCCTTCCTGCGGGCGAGCGCGGCGGGATAGCCCCCTGCGACGACGCGGTCGGCCAGGGCGGCGCCGAGCCGCTCGCGTCTCCGCATGGGAAACGCGCGGTCGAAGAGCGCAGACAGGAAGCCGGCGCCGCCGCGCTCCAGCTCGACCTGGGCCAGGGGGTGGAGGCGGAGGATTCCCAATCGCCCTGCGAGCGAGTCTGCCAATGCCGGGAGAAGCATCACGTTGGCCGAACCGGTGAGCAGGAACCGGCCGGGGCTGCGCCTCCGGTCCACGGCGGACTTGAGGGCGGAGAAGATCGCGGGTGCGCGCTGGACCTCGTCGAGGATGGCGCGGCGCGGGAGGTCGCCGACGAATCCCACGGGGTCATCCGCGGCCGCGGCACGCAACACGTCGTCGTCGAGACTGAAGTAGGGATATCGTAGCTTCCTTCCCAAAACCCTCGCGAGCGTGGTCTTGCCGCTCTGGCGAGGCCCGTGCAGGAGAACCACGGGCGTGTCTCGCAGCGCCTCGACGATGCGGGGCTCCACGAGGCGGGGGTAGAGCGGCATCCTCGGCACGTCGGCCGATTGTAACCCCGTGGCTCGGCAGATTGAAAGGTTATGGGTCGGCGGATTGAAACCCTTCGGGCCCGCTACGCCAGCTCGAAGGCCTCCCCGCGGCGCGGCACCACCGGGGCGTGGCCCAGCTCGTCGCGCAGGAGCGCGGCCAGCGCGTCGAGCGCCGCGGGCTCGCCGTGGTTGAGAAACGTCGTGCGCGGCGCGCCGGCGCTGCGGGCCCAGGCGAGCAGGCCGCCCCGGTCGGCGTGGGCGGAGAGCCCGGGCACGAAATGGATCTGCGCCTTCACCGCGATGAGGCGGCCGTGGATGCGCACCTTCTTCGCACCGTCGAGGATCTTGCGGCCCAAGGTGCGCTCGCCCTGGAACCCGACGAAGATCAGATCGGTGGTCGCGCGCCAAAGATGATGGCGCAAATGGTGCAGGATCGGCCCGCCGGTGCACATCCCGCTCGCCGCGACGATGATCTTCGGCTCGTCCCCCTCGTTGAGGCGGCGGCTCTCGTCGCGGTCGCGCACGACATGCAACTGCGGCATGGAGAAGAGCCCGCGCTCCGCCTCCAAGCGCGCGAGCGCTTCCTCGTCGAAGCAGTCGCGGTGCGCGCGCACGATCGCGGCGGCCTTGATGGCGAGCGGGCTGTCGAGATAGACCTGGGGGAACGGGAGCGAGCGCTCGTCGGAGAGCGTGCGCAAGTGGTAGAGCACCTCCTGCGCGCGCCCCACCGCGAAGGCGGGGATGAGCACCGTGCCGCCGTCGCGCGCGGCGCGCTCCAAGACGCCGCAGAGCACGTCGTCCATCTCGATGCGCGGGGGGTGGTCGCGGTTGCCATAGGTCGATTCCAGCACGAGATGCTTGCAGAGGGGGGCGGGGGCCGGATCGCGCACGATGGGCTGTCCGGTGGGGCCGACGTCGCCGGAGAAGAGCACGTCGCCCACCAGCACGCTGGCCGAGCCGAGGATGTGGCCCGCGTCCTGGAACCGGGCGGCGAGGCCGCCCTTGTGCGGCGTGAACGGTTCGCCATAGCGCACCGGTCTCATGAGCGAGACGGTGTTGCGCACCGCGTCGACATCGTAGATCGGCGCCACGCTGCGGCGCCCCTCCCGCTCCCGGCGGCGCGTCTCGTCCTCCGCGTCGTGGGCCTGGATGCGCGCCGAGTCGGTGAGGAGGATCTCCGCCAGGTCGCGGGTGCCGGGGGTGCAGAAGATCGGGCCGCGGAATCCCTCCTGGAAAAGCCGCGGCAAGAGCCCGCTGTGGTCGATGTGGGCGTGGGTCAGGATCACGGCGTCGAGCTGGCGCGGCTGGAACTCCAGCTTGCGCCGGTTGAGCCGGTCGCTCTCCGCGCCCCCCTGGAACATGCCGCAGTCGACGAGGAGGCGCGCGCCGCCCGCTTCGAGGAGGGTGCAGGAACCGGTGACGCCACCGGCTGCGCCGAAGAACGTGAGCCGCATCCGTTGGATGTACACTGGCGGGCGTGTCGAGGAAAGGGACCATCCTCGGCCTCGTCGCGCTGGCCGCGCTCTGCGCGGTCGTTTTCGAACGCGGCCGGGAGGGTGCGGTGCCCGCGCGCCGGAGCGTCCCTCCCTCCGCGGCTGCGCCCGCGCCTCCGCCCACGATCACAGGCATCGTCGTCGACGAAGCGGGCGCGCCGCTGCGGGGCGTGCGGGTCATGGCCCACCATTCCCTGGGCAACAAGACGCTCCCCGCGGTGGAGGACGCGCCGGCCCTCGCCTTCACCGGCGCCGACGGCCGGTTCGAGGTTTTCGGGTCCCCGCCCCCTGCCCTCGTGTTCGCCCTCGCGGGCTACCGCCTCGCCGAGGTGGGCGCCCCCGCCCCCGACCTGCGCATCCTCCTCGTGAAGGGCCTCGAACTGGAAGGGAGCGTCGTCGACACCGCGGGCGCGCCGATCCCCGGCGCGACCGTCGTCGCCTATCGGATCGGCGGCACCTCCATGCAGACCCGCGTTGCCGACGCGGAGGGCCGCTTCGCGTTCCATTCGCTCCCCCGCGAGATCCACGGCATCACGGCGGCGGCACCCGGCTACCGGCCCGCCGGGACGACGGCCGCGGCGTTCGACGGCCGGTTCGTGCTGCGCCGTTCGGGCGTGCTGGTGGATGTGACGGGCCCGGCACAGCCGCGGGTGGTCGCGCGGGAAAAGGCGCGCGCCGTGCAGGCGACGCCGGCGGGCGCGCCGGGGCGCTGGGCCTTCGAACTGACGGGCGACTTCGATCTGCTCGTCGTGGCGGAGGGATGGGCGCCCTATTCGGGCCATGTCGCCGAGGCGGCAAGGGGCGAGGAGCCTCCCCACCTGCGCATCGCGCTCGAACGCGGCGGCGAGCCCTCTGCGGCAGGCCGCGTCACCGGCGCGGCGCGGATCCGCACCCGACTGCTCGCGGAGACTGTCTGCGTCGCCGAGACCGAGGGCGACGGCAGCTTCGTCTTCTCCGGGCTGCCGCCCGGGCCCTACCGGCTGAGCGCAACCGCGGACGGGATGGGACCGCTCGACCGCGAGGTGACCCTGCCGGCGCTGGCGCTCGAATTCCGGCTTGAGCGAGCAGCGGAACTGCGCGTGGAGCTGGAGCGGAGCGACGGCGGCCCCGCCCCCGCTCTCTGGAGCGTGGTGCGCGATGCCGACGGCCGCCTCCTCCAGGCGGCGCGAAGCGACGTCAAAGGCGTCGTGCTCCTCGGTGGCCTCCCCGCGGGCCCCGCCGTCATCACCGCGCAGCCCGAGCTCGACACGGCGCCCCCGGGCGCCCCTTCGTCCCGCGTCCACCTCGAAGCGGGCATGGCGCAGACGGTGCGCCTCGTCGTGCCGAGCCGCGCACCGGTCGCGCTCCGCGTGCGCGACGGCGCCGGCGCGCCGCGACCCGGCGTGGAGGTGTCGCTTCAGCCCCGGGCACCCTCTTGGACGCTGGCCGACCCCGTCGAAGCGACGCGGGTGCGCGGGCTGCGCCAGGAGACCGACCGCGAGGGGCGTGTTGCATTCCAACTTTTCCCGGGCCGCTACGAGGCGCATCTCGTCGACGCCGCGCGGCGGTTGAGCATCTCGATCGAAATCGTGGAAGGGGGCGGGGAGGTGGCGGTGGAGATGCCGCCCTTCGACGCCTCGGTGCGCGGGCGGGTCTGGGACGCCTCGAGCGGCGAGCCGGTGGCGGGCCGCCCGGTCCTGGCGCTCGATCCGCGGCAGCCTGACTTCAGCTCCTGGCGTTCCCTTGCGGTCACCGACGAGCAGGGGGCGTTCGTCCTGGAACGACTCCCGGCCGGGCGCGTCGTCGTGGCGGTGGCGGCGCGCGCCTTCGCCAACGGCGCCTCCGACCGCACGAGCCCGTTTGCGAGCGCGCGCCTCGAGGTGACGGTGGAGCCGGGAACGCCGCGGGAGGTGGAGTTCCGCCTCCTGCGGCTGAAGGGCGACGGGGCGGCGCCCACGCTCCCCCTCGTCGCCTCGCTGCGCGAAGCGCTCTCCGGGGCGCCGGTCGGCGGGATGGAACTGCGCCTGGAAGCGTTCCTGGACGGCTT